>ERZ651776.219-NODE-219-length-84215-cov-7.392035_pt1 | contig 84215 bp, 80 predicted proteins | sample MGYA00514761_ERZ651776 | MGnify/ENA metagenome assembly ERZ651776 | reverse complement strand
ATATAGAAGCGCCCCCCATCAGGAATTCTTTTTAGTACTGCTTCTATGCCTATGTCATGCATTTCATAGGCACTAATTAAGTGAGCGCCATAGTTTAAAGCAGCCTCCCTTTCCTCTTCTCGACCACTCCCGACACCTCTAAGACCAATTTGGAAAATATCCTTAACAAAAGGTAATTCAGAAGCTCTACGTATTGGGCTTGAGTAACCATCTTTCTCACCGTTAACGTTATCACGCCAGTCCATATGTGCATCTATCTGAATTAATGTTACCGGTTCATCGGCAGGAAGGGCTCTCATTATTGGTATTGGAATACCATGGTCTCCACCAATACTAATTAGAAGAGCACCAGATTGGAATATCTTCTTTGCAGCAGCTTCTGCTCTTCGATAATGCTCTCTAGGGTTTTGAAAATCAGCGGTTACGTTTCCACAATCTATAACCCGTATATCTCGATTGTCTAAAATTGGTCCTCCAAGATCCCAATCAAAATGCTTAATTGTTCTAGGTTCAGACCAGCCTGCATCTTGTGCTTTTTCTCTCAGAAGATCCGGTGCTCTACTTTGATCATTTGAAAGATCATCTGGGGTATAGGGCAAACCATATGGGACCCCTAGTACTGCAATATGAGCATCTAAACTATCGAGGTCAGTATTAACAGGAAAACCAAGGAAACCTCTTCCTCCTCTAGGAGTTTCAGTTAACTTTTCTTCAACTACCATTTTTACCTCGTTTTTTTCTACCAGTTATTACAAGTCTATCTAAAAGAAGATATTCAAGAACTTAAAGTATTACTATAACGATAAATAATATTATCTACAGTTAAATACGAACTAAAGGTTGATGGGCACAGCGAAATGATCCTCCAGCCATACAAGGAACACGATATGGAGTTCTTAATACATCAAAACGTCTTAATTTTAACTCATTAGCTATAAAATTAAGAGGTTCCTCCTCCGGGACTAGCACAGTTCTATCGTTCAAGACCAAGTTATTGCAGCCCATATGGGCTTTTGCCAGGGTCTTTGGAACATTAACAATATCCCAATCTAACATGAACTTCGGAAGACCCTCTGGTAAGGCCTCTAAACACGCAAAGGCGACACCCTCTCTTGGTGTCATTAAAACACAGTCAAGGTGGGGGAACATTGGATCAATAGTGACGGTTTCCACTTTGTATTTTGAACCAAGTGCGTGTTGCAACCAACGAGCTCCTTCAGGATTTGAGCAACCACCAGAGTGACCAACAAGGATCTCATCACCGAGAACAAAAACATCACCACCTTCGAGATACCCCCATCCTGGCGCATCTACATAATCATCTGACCCAGAATCTGGTTGGGCGAAATAACGCCCCCCTCTGTCCATTGTAGATGCAAGGATTTCCCTAATAGCAAAGCGTTGCCTGCGATGGAACAAACTACGAGGTGCCAATTCTATTACGTTATTACCAATTGTAACAAAAGGATCTCTCATCCAAGGTGTACTAACACCGTGATCCTCACCTCGAGGAAATAATCTGTTTTTCTTACTTATTGGTCCAGCAACGTGAACTAAAACTCCATGTGACTCCAAAATAGTGATTGTCTTACGAATTTGCGTTGATAGCTCTTTAAACACTTCTGGAGCTGCAACTGAAACGTCTTTCCCTGCATTGGCTTCCCAAAATTTTCCAAACTCACCTTGTGCCCGCAATCTAGCATCAGCTAGAAACTTGGGTAAAACCCAAGCATCAGGCGAACCATAAACACACTCTTTCAGATCTGCCCACTCAGATTTCACATAAATTGGATCTTTAACTTGCATAATCATCGCCTTAAAAAAATTAATTGTAAATTTAGTTGCTAAGAATTTAAAGATTAGTAATAATATATCCCGAGAGGAAGCCAAATGTCGAGTGAGCCACTTCTGATTGTTACAGGTTTATCCGGTGCTGGAAAGACCGGAGCTATGAAGGCTTTAGAAGATCTAGGTTACTTTTGTATAGATAATCTACCACCGTCGCTCTTAACTCAACTGTCAGAAATTCCAGCTCTCAAAGCAGATAGTCGCGAACGTATTGCAATAGCAATGGATGTGCGAGGGCGTTCAATGTTTACAGATTTGTTTGCAGCTCTAGAGGTATTACGCTCTAACGGTACCCTTCACAAAATTTTATTTTTAGATTGTGCTGATGATTTACTGGTACGACGTTATTCTGAGACAAGAAGACGTCATCCAGTAAGGGAAGGTCATAGTCTTTACGAAAATATTGCGGCAGAACGAAAACTTCTTTCTAAGGTTCGCGAACGAGCAAACCTCATCTTGGACACAACTCGTATTAACCCCCGTGAGCTAAAGATGCGTTTAGGGCGAATAGTAATGAACCAGGAAGTAAGTATCGACATTGACATTGATATTATGAGTTTTGGCTTCAAGCATGGTGTCCCACTTGATGCAGACATGATGTTTGATGTCCGGTTTTTACCTAACCCTTATTATGATGCTACATTGCGGGATCTAACTGGGTTAGATAAGCCGGTTGCTGATTATATTTTTTTGCAACCAGAAACTAATCGATTTATTGATGAAATATGCCCCTTGATAGAACGTTGGATTCCTCTTCATGCCTCTACTGGAAAGGCAAGGCTAACAATAGCACTTGGGTGCACAGGAGGACAACATCGTTCAGTTTCTGTAGCAGAGTGCATTTCAAAGCGTCTTAAAAAACATTTCAGCCAAATTTTACCTTTCCATCGAGACCTACAAAAAAAACCTAATGCCTACTAAGAGTAGTTATACACATCGCTTGTCTATCCGAAATTGTAATAACAAAACTAAAACTCAAAACTTTTAACAATATTAATCTAAATGACTTTTTATTATATTTATAATTATTAACTTATCGGGAGACTATCAACGGAGTTAGTTTTATATTTGACAAAAGCATGTCGAACGTAGTGACTGAGCTTTAACAAACCAAAAACTATAGTAGCCAGACAAACTATAAATAGTACTCTATAAAGCTTCGCTTAAGACGAGGTGAGCTTTCAGAGTATATAGTTTCCATCATCTAATAACTAAGACAACTAAGGGGAAGAGATCATATGAAACCACTTAAAACACCCGTCAAGGATATGGTTGTTGCAGCTAAAGCTCGTATCAAAGAAATGACCGCTAAACAGGCATTAGGCCTAATTAATGACAAGGATTCTTTGATAGTTGACATCAGAGACATCCGGGAGCGTCATAAACTGGGTTATATTCCAGGAAGTTACCATGCACCTCGCGGTATGCTTGAGTTTTGGGTTGATCCACAAAGTCCATACTTCAAAGAAATATTTAGTTCAAATAAACGGTTTATCTTTCACTGTGCTTCAGGGTGGCGATCGGCCTTAAGTGTGGCGACCCTAAATGACATGGGTTTTGAGGCCACACACATCTCAGACGGATTTTCTGGTTGGGTTGAAGCTGGAGGTCCCGTAGAGCATCCCCAATCTAAACCAAGCTAGAGTATGTAATAACACCGTGATTTTGAAAACGAAGTACAAGAAGATTAGAGATTTGACTTAATATTACATCAGGAGTAATTTTTTTGAAAGAACAAAAAAAGATTTTAGTTATGTAATTTAAATTTTAACTTACAGAGGATTTAAACATGAATAAGCATACTGGTGGATGCCTTTGTGGCTCGGTTAGGTTTGAACTAAATAAAGAGCCCGACTTTGCGTATGGCTGCCACTGTAGGTTTTGTCAGAAGGCTACGGGTACAGCATTTCGGTCCGGATTGAGATGTCAAAAAAGTTCAGTAAAATTTAATGATGGTGAGGTTAAGACCTATATTTATACTAGTCCTGAACATGGTAGATCGCTAAACGTTAAGTTTTGTCCTACTTGTGCAACTACTGTAACAGTAACGATTGACCGGTTTCCAGATATACAAGTTATTATGCTAGGAACCCTCGACGACCCATCTAAAATAGAAATAAAGACACATATGTTTACCGATGAACGTATGCACTGGCTAGCATTTAATGATGGTGACGCTATCTATCCTAAACATAGAATAAATTTAGATGGGACCCCTGCAACTCAATCTAATATTATAAATAAAGGGTAGTTAAGGGATTCTAGAAGTTCCTTTACGAACCTAAGTGTAAAATAGATAAACTTCTAATTTTATAGGAAAAGCGCTTTTGACCAAAAAACCAGATATAGAGTCCATACTTGGAGCAACAGCATCTAAGACATTCCTTGGCCTAAAAGTTTGTCATGATTTTGATATGATTAATGCATCGTCAGTTTTTATAGGGGCCAAAGGTGCAACACCATATGGCAATATGGGACCCTTTTGTCAAAATGCTCCAGATGCAATCCGCAAGGCCATTGGTTATATGGCTAACAATATTGATAGATACAATTTTGACATTGGCGGACCGATTTTTCCCAAAGGTAGCAAACCAGCAGGTGATTACGGAAATTTACCCTTTAGTGAAACTAATTTTTCTGAGAACAGATCCGTAATTAGAGCCACTGTCGCAAAAGCACTAAAGGCAGGCGCTGTTCCGATTGTTGTTGGTGGAGATGACTCAGTGCCCATTCCTATGTTGGACGCTCTGGCAGATACTGGTAAGTATTACACCATCCTACAAATTGATGCTCATATTGACTGGCGGCATTCCCATATGGATGAAAAGCTGGGATTATCGTCAAATATGCGGCGGGCTTCAGAAATGGCTCACATTAAGAAAATTATTCAGATTGGAGCTCGTGGTATTGGCTCGGCACATTTAGACGACGTTCAAGATGCTCAGGAATGGGGGGCAGAGATTATCCCAGCAGACGACGTACATCTATATGGAATAACCCAAATCATTGAACACATTACGCCCGGAGCAAACATAATAATTTGCTTTGATGTAGATGGACTTGACCCCTCTATAGTCCCTGGCGTTCTTGCGAGAAGCCCAGGCGGATTAACATATTCCCAAGCAATAGGTTTGATAAAAGGTGCTGCATCAAAAGGTACTATCGCCGCTGCAAATTTTACCGAATTCCTTCCCGAGTCCGATGTAGACGGCATTGGTGCTATGACAGTCTCTAGAGTAATCGCTGCGACAATGGGAGTGATTGCTCGCCAAAATAATAAATCAAAGTAAATACATTCTAATGAGAAAATACTAAGATATTCATATAAATTTTCAAAAAAATATAATAATTAATGAGGACACTGTTCTCAAGAAATCCTAAAAATAATGTGATGTTAACTAATGTTAGTTTTCATAAAAAGTTACCTCAGTAGTCTCCAATATATGACCTGACCTAACGATATCATCTGAAGCAACATGCAGAAATTCATCCATTCTATCAGCAGATTCAATAATGGCTAATATCGCGCAGGAAGAAGAATCACTAGATTTCTTACCATGAAAAATTTCTAAAATTCCAAATTCTCTAGCTCGTGCTTGTGACGTATAAAATATAGATTCCCAATCATAAAAATCATTATTAATTTTAAATTGAATCAATGCATATTTTGCCATTGGCTTTTCCTTTTGTGTAACTTTTAACGGTACCTCTTACTAAATGAATTAATTTAAAGTTTTCTTATTAAAAATATGAATTAATCTCAAAAAAAATCAAGATAAATTTTTTTATGGATAAAATAGGGTTTAAAGACTTTAAGAGCTATAGTTAGTAAATTTCCGTATAAGCCATTTTTGAAGGGTAAATGTTAACAAGAATTATTTATTTAAAATAATAACTCACGTTTTTATAAATTAAAGAAGTTTAAATGCCTCGCAAAGAAAAGTATAAAAAGATGCCAAAAGTGATATTTACAACTCTCTTTTTTAGCATTTTTATTCAAACACCAAATTGTAAATGCGCTAACCTTGCATATAACCCATTTTGGGAAATAAGGCCTTTATGTGTGCCTTCTGCAACCATTCTCCCATTATCAAAAACTACGATCCGATCAGCTCGTTGAACAGTTGATAATCGGTGGGCAATCACAAGTGTCGTTTTCCCTCTAGATAGCTCATCAACAGCTGACTGAACTGCTACTTCATTTTCAGAATCTAAAGCTGAGGTTGCTTCATCAAGAAGCAGAATTGGTGCATTTCGCAAAATTGCTCTAGCTATTGCTATTCTTTGTTTTTGACCGCCTGAGAGCATCATCCCACGTTCGCCGACATAGGTAGAGTATCCTTGAGGTAGTTGTTCAATAAAATCAGCAGCTGAAGCTGACCTTGCAGCCTTTTTAATTTCTTCTTCTGTAGAATTTGGACGGCCAAATTTTATATTTTCCATTACAGTGGTCGCAAAAATAATTGGGTCTTGTGGAACTAACGCGATTTCCTTTCTAAAGTCTTCTTTCTTTAGGTCTCTAAGGTTAAAATCATCTATCAATATTTCACCAGACAAGGGATCGTAGAAGCGTAAGATAAGTTGAAGAATAGTAGATTTTCCAGCTCCAGATGGCCCTACAAGAGCAACTGTTTCTCCAGGATTTATCGTTAACGAAACGCCATTTAGGGCTACACCGTTGGGTCGAGAGGGATAACTAAATTCAACATTGTTAAATTGAATTTTCCCGTTAATATTAGGTAATATTTTTGGCTTTACAGGATCTATTATACAATCTCGAGCGTTAAGTAATTCCGCCAACCGTTCGGTGGCGCCAGCAGCTCTCTGCAATTCTCCCCAAATTTCTGACAATGCTGCAACACTTCCACCGACCATAATAGCATAAATTAAAAACTGTATTAACTCACCAGCACTTGTTGTTCCATTTTGTACATCTCTGGCACCTACCCAGAGAACTCCGATAATACCGGCAAAAATTAAAAAAATAACGATAACTGTCATTAACGCTCGTATAGAAATTCTTTTCAAAGCCACCCTGTAGGACTCTTCTGTAAGGTTAGAGAATGACTGAATAGCTAGATTTTCGTTTGTAAAAGCCTGTACAGTTTGCACTCCCAAAAAAGCTTCCGATGCGTTTCCTGAACTAGCTGCGATATGATCTTGGTTCTCACGGCTCAAGGTTCGTAGTTTTTTTCCTAAAAAAACAATTGGAATTATTACAAGGGGAACTATCAATAGAGCTAACGTTGTCAGTTTATTGCTCGTTATCAACATCATCAAAATACCACCGGAAAAAAGTAACACATTTCTTAAAGCTACGGAAATCGACGACCCAATAACTGATAATATCAGAGTAGTATCAGTAGTAATTCGACTTAAAACTTCACCAGTTAAAATCTTTTCAAAAAAAGAAGGACTCATTCCGATGGTATTTTTAAATACCAAAGCTCTAATGTCAGCGACAACTCTCTCACCAAGCCTAGTAACTAAATAGTATCTAACGCCTGTTCCGACAGCTAATAAAGCGACAACAATTAATGCCAAGGTAAAATGCTGGTCTAGTAAACCAGTACTTTGTTCTCCGAATTCATCAATTACTTTTCTTACTGCTAGAGGTAAAACTAATGAAATTGACGCAGTTAAAACTAGCACTATTAAAGCAAGAGCCATTAACCCTGTATAATTTTTTAAAAACGGCCATATAGCTGACAATGCTTTGATATTTTTTGAGCTTGACTGCTTTATATTTTGGTTTTTGCTAGATGTCACAATAACTCCAATTATACTAATTCTTAGTTAGCTCACACGCTTTTCACAACAATTCCCTAATGTATATCGTTTACAGATACAAAAATGACATAAACTGAAACTACTTGAGCTAAACTGTATTAAGGATTTGCTTAAAAGTCGCAGATGACATCATGACTTCCTCGGTCTTTTTTGGTTCAGTATTGTAGTAACCTCCAAGATCAGCTCTTTCTCCACGACCATCATGTAATTCTCGCATGATCAGTTCTTCACTATTTGATAAAGACTCGGCAATTGGTATAAAATGTTTTGCCAATTTTGGGTCCTCAGTTTGTGTTGCTAGCGCTCGGGCCCAATACAATGCAAAGTAAAAATGGCTATCTCGATTATCTAATTGCCCTACTTTTCGACCAGGTGACTTGTTATTATCAAGGATAGATTGTGTTGCCACATCAACAGTGACCCCTAGAGTTGAGGCTTTTGGGTTATCATTTACGCTACCAAAATATTTTAGACTCTCGCCCAACGCGCAAAACTCTCCCAAGGAGTCCCATCGGAGATGGTTTTGTTCTGCTAATTGTTGAACATGCTTAGGTGCCGAGCCGCCCGCTCCAGTCTCAAACAGCCCACCCCCGTTCATTAATTTCACGATAGATAACATTTTTGCAGATGTTCCTAACTCTAGAATTGGAAACAAATCTGTTAGATAATCACGCAAGACATTGCCAGTAATAGCAATAGTATTTTCACCCTGCCGAATAATCTCAAAAGAACTCCGTGTCGCCTCACGCGGAGCCATGATACGGAAGCTTCCCAAGGTGTTAGTAACTTTCAACATGGGTAAGACTATTTTTAATAGCTCAGCATCATGAGCTCGAGTTTCGTCCAACCAGAAGATTGCATCACAGCCTTCAGCTTTTTGACGTTCAATAGCCAACTGAATCCAGTTTTCAATTGCACCTTTTCTAGTGCTGGCAGAGCGCCATATATCACCCTTCTCAACCCTATGTTCATGCAAGATATCTCCGTTCGATGCAATCATACGAATGGTTCCGCCAGCAGGAACCTCAAAGGTTGTCGGGTGTGAGCCGTACTCTTCCGCTTTTTGCGCCATAAGACCAACGTTTTGTACCGTGCCTAAAGTTGCAGGATCAAGAGAGCCAGTTTCCTTGCAATAATTAATTGCTTCATCATAAACAGCGGCATAGGAACTGTCTGGGATCACACAATTGCAGTCTGCCTCTTTACCATCTGGACCCCAACCCCTACCACCAGCACGGATCAGTGCAGGCATTGAAGCGTCAATTATGACATCTGAGGGTACATGCAAATTTGATACCCCTTTTTCTGAGTTAACCATGTATAGTGGTGGTTGTTCAGCCAAAAAGGCATCAATTTCTGCTTTAATCATAGATCCTTCTGGTATTCTTTTTAATACGTCAAATAAAGCTCCAAACCCAGAGTTTGGATTAGCTCCAGCAGCCTGTAGAACTGCACTATAAGTCTCAAAAATAGGTCTAAGATATGCTGTCACCGCGTGACCAAAGAGAATGGGGTCAGAGACTTTCATCATCGTTGCTTTGAGATGTAAGGAGAACAAGGTTCCTTCCACTTTTGCTGCTTTAATCTGCTCATCTAAGAAATTATTAAGCGCTTTTGAAGACATAAAAGTAGCGTCCACCACAGTACCAACCGGAAAGGAAATACCATTCTTTAAAACAGTAGTGCTACCAGCATCAGTGACAAGTTCTATACTTACCGCTCCAGCTTGTTCCTTTGTCAACGTGACTGAGGTTTCGTTAGATCGAAAATCCCCAGAAGCCATAGTGGATACACGTGTCTTGCTGTCGTTAGACCAAACTCCCATCGAGTGTGGATTTGCCATGGCATAGTTCTTAACAGCGACAGCAGCTCTACGATCTGAGTTACCTTCACGTAAAACTGGGTTTACAGCTGAACCTTTTATAGCATCATAACGGGACCGAACATCTTTCTCGACTTGTGTGCTTGGAACTTCTGGATAGTCAGGCAGATCATACCCCTGCGCTTGCAACTCCTTTACTGCTGTTAGAAGTTGTGGCAACGAGGCCGAAATATTCGGTAGCTTTATAACATTTGCAGTTGGTTTCTTAACCAATTCGCCAAGCTCAGCTAGATCATCAGGCTGTCTTTGAGTGTCACCCAAGCGCTCTGGAAAAGACGAAATAATGCGACCAGCTAGTGAAATATCTTTAACTCCCACAGTAATCCCAGCCACATTCGCAAAAGTTCGAATTATAGGTAACAAAGACACTGAGGCAAGTTGTGGAGCTTCGTCTACCTTGGTATAAATAATATCGGGCGACTTGCTGTTAACCATTTTAAATTACCTTTCCATATTTGTTTGCGTCCTAAACACTCACCAACATAAAGTCAAATTCACTCTGATTGCTTTTTAACGAAAATTCATTGTTATTTAACTAATTTTTCTTTTATCATTTTCAACATGAAAGTAGACATTAATCAGAGCTTCTTAAACACCAAAATAGGCAAGTTTTATATAAAACCTTTTACGTAACTAGTACTAAATTTATATAGAATGTATTAAATATAAAATTTACCATAAACTTATCTATAATGCTTAAGAGCCATGAAACCTATAAAGTTTGTAGAAAAGAAACTTGTTAGAAGATCTATACCTTTATCTTTTACCGACAATACACTATGGGCTTTCTTGTAGATACTTTCTGATGCTAGAGAGTGTCTACGACTCCAAACACTAATTAAGTTTATGATTGCTATAATGCCGTGAGACATGTTTATGGTCAGTAATTTTTTAAAAGGTATGTCTATTTTTTTCTTCTGGCAGTTTCAAATGTTGAAACTGTAATAGCAATCCCAGCTAAAAGAAGCGCGTGCGCGGCTGCACTTAAACCAAAAACAATATAACTACCAATGTACAAACTAAATATTATACACCACATCCAGGCCAATATCTGTAAAATCATGTGGCGAACAGCAGGATTAGGGATATGCCTTAATGGGCTTTTTTCAGAATCCATTACTGCTGTCCAACAATTGTAAATATATTCTTTTAACATGCCGATTTACTCCGATTGAAACTTTTTTATCTTCTACATACCTTCATCCGGTATTTTTTAACAACATACAACAGGACGCAATATCGCAGGTTGTTTTAAACAATGATTTTTCTGGTATTCCATAGATTTTTCCTACCGAGTAGTTTATAAGTTTTTAGCTATTAGAAAGTTTGGGTAACATCTTTAATATTTTAAAATATATTTAATAGTATTTTGTAACTCTAAATTATTTAAAACTAGTTTATTAAACTTTCCATCACTCAACTAAAGTAGCATACGTAGTATCTAATAAGTAAACGACTAAAAAATTAGTAAATCATGGGCATCACCCTCTAATGAGACACGAGGTAGAATGTGAGTGCCTTAGGGCGAACTAAACTTGTTTTGCAATTTTAATTGGGGCTGCAACTGAGGGCCAATGTGAAGATGCTATGATATTTGCGACACTTTTAGTAAGTCCACATTTTTCTGCTTGGGTGTTTGCTTGAACTCAAAAATTTGGCTTAGCCTTGAAAAAAATATGTGATTACAAGTATAATAGTCTGGCACTAACTAATGACCTTAAGCCAGAAGGCTCAAGGATTCACTAGATCCTTACCACCCATACGACATTCAGTATTATAAACGTAAAAGTAATAGACTATACTAATAACGTCACCTAAAGAGAATACTCCAATTGACAAAAATTGTACTGGAGTATCAAAAGTGCGAGGCTTTATAGCATTCATAATAGTTGTAACAGTACTCATTGCTATTGTTTCATTTAAAAATACAGCAATAGATAAATGCTCTGACGACTATATTCCTTACGCGAAAGAGTTAATAATTTGTCCAGATTAATTGATTATAAAATACCTTATGGCTAATATGATCACAAGCTTCATAAATACTTACATCTAGTATTTATTCCTCAATATTTTGTGGTTCTTCACGCGTCATCGGACCTTACATTGCAAGCTATACTCTATCGAGGTTGAGTTTTTAACTTTTTCTATTTTAACGCCTTGTTTTTTAGCCTGAGCTAATAGAGAGCTATAAAGCATGGATCTTAACTTCGCATTGGCTTCAGTATCTTGAATTTCAATATTTACTAGAAGTTCATTTCCGTTACTAACTTCTTTTTTTTCTTTTTGATTCACTTCGCCTCCACCAAAAATTCTTTGCCATCCAGCTCGGTATTCAGGAGTGGACACACTAGAAAAATGACTGAGAGACGTCTGAGAAGCAGATTTAGGAGCAGCTTCCGATTTACTCACTGTCTTATCAGCCGTAGCAGAACCAGCTTTATCAACTGGAGAAGTATCTGTAGTTTTTACGGAAGACTCTACCTTGCTCTTATTCGCATCAGGAGTTGTTTTCTTAGAGGAATTCTCTTTAGATGTTTTTGTTGTACTCATAGTGAATTATTCCTCTTGTAAATAAATAATTTCTTGGTCTAACAAATCCAAGAGATTATACAAGTTTTTTGACTCTAAAAAAAACCTTGTCGCGCTATAGATAATAGAAATGGCGTCTGAACCCAATGGTCGATTAATGTGATAAATTACGACCAGCTTGAGTTTTTTGATTCCGCTCTGGCCATGTTGATCTAATGTAGGCGAGAACGTTCCATATGTCTTCATCCGAAATTACATCCTTGAAGGCAGGCATTCCACTGTTAAAATCAGTTATGCCTCTTGTTGCAAGTGCCCCTTGACCTCCAAACTTGGTGTATTCAAAAAGTAATGCATTGTCGTGATGCCACGTATGTCCTGTAGCATCATGTGGTGGTGCTGGTAGTATCCCATCACCTTTTGGGGATCTCCAGTTCGGTTGCCCCTCTAGGTTTATGCCATGACAGGATGCACAATTCGTAACATAGAGTATTTGTCCTGTCTGAATACTGCGATCTACAAGCTCGTGATCAGCATTGGCAGTCGTGGCCAAAACCATAAGAATAGATATGAACAGCTTCATACAAAATCAGTCAAAGTTGTCTTACTCACCATTAATTGATCCCGTTTTCTCTTTGTAATTCTCGAATATACTTAACAATCATCTTTACATCTCCGCGTGTCAAACCCTCCACAGCAGGCATATTACCAAATGACCAGTGATGTGCTTGGACACCCATCGCGACTGCTCTTTGGAAGCTTTCATCTCCATGGTGGTTAGACTCATAGATGATATGAACTAATGGTGGTGCAACGCCGTCTCGCCCCGCCGCATTCGTCCCATGACAGGATGCACATTTAGCTTCAAACACAAATTTACCGATCTGTGCGTTCCTCGACAGCGTATCAGGTAGTAAAACATTTGTGGACACAGTTTCTATTATGATTTCATCAGCACTATTATTAACAAATAGCCAGAGCGCACAAGCCAAACCAAAAGTGATGGCAAGTACTTTAAACACCGTGACTGATTTCATTTAAGCTCCTAATCCTTAATATATTACTATAAGATTAAATCTTCCAGTTAGTGAGAGTTCAACAATTGAACATCACAGCTTTGAAAGCATCCAAATAGCCATCCCTATCATCATGAGATTTTCGGTAAGTGAAACAAAACCAAGAGGGACCTTACTATCGCCACCCACACAGGCGCACTTAAGTTCGCGTCTGTCGATATAAACAGCTTTGAACACACTAATTGCCCCAATAACAGCAACAAAGAGTGCAGCAGGTGCCGATACCCAAGTGAGGACACCTGCCATCATTAGGAGACCAGCCCCAGTTTCTACAAAAGGATAAATATAACCATAGCGGACCCAGCGTTGTGCCAACAGATCATAGTTAAGGAACATCGTAGCAAACCGTTCAACGTCTTGTAACTTCTGTAGACCAAGAAGTACCATCGAAACCGAGATGAACCATTCAATTGTTTGTCCTGTGAAAACAGTTCCAAACACAAGCCAAGTTACGGCAACAGCAACTAAAGCTGCAACTGAAAATAGTACAATAATAGGTTTATAAGTTGTGGCATCCTTAATTTTTTTTGTTTTACCAAAAAATACACTGAGATCATCAAAGCCCCCAATCCGGTCACCATCAATGAATGTCTGTGGCGTCGTCTTTACGCCATGCTCTAACTTGAAAGCATCAATCTCTTCTCGATTCACCAAGTGATGATCCTCAACCACAAACTTCTGCCGTTCCAAAAGGTCTTTAGATTTAAGGCCGTGCGGGCACATATGATCAGTCATCACGATACGGTAAAGGGTAGCCGTTTTAAAAGTTTTGCCCTGACGCATTATTTTTCTTTCTTATACGGGCATATAAAACCCTTGAAACCTCATTAGGCGTACTATAATCTTTCTAGTAACTGGAAGGTCAAGGACAAATTTTATGAATATTTCTACCGCATCAAAACTTGCTAGTCTACCTGTGAAAACTGTGCGATATTATGCTGATATTAAATTAGTTGAAGCCGCTTCAAGATCTAATGCAGGTTACCGTATTTACAATGATGTCACCGTACGAAAATTGATATTCATACGCCGTTCACGCGCATTTGGATTCACTATTGAAGAGTGTCGCGCACTGCTGGGACTCTACCAAGACAAGAATCGTACCAGCGCTGAAGTAAAACGAATTGCGTCCAAAAGATTAGAAGAAATAGAGATAAAACAGCGTGAGCTCCAAGCTCTGCGTGACGAACTAAAGCATTTGGTTGCAACTTGCCTTGGCAATCATCGGCCAGACTGCCCAATTATCGATTATCTAGGGTAGATATGAAACGTAGTAATTATTTACTTCTTACTGATAATAAGATGACCAAAAATCGTAATTAGTGTGCCTTGAAAGTTATACTCTTGAACATTTACTCTTGATTTAAAAAGTTTAACTCAGCGTTTTGTTTTGACATCACAAGCTACAAAAATGTAATTAACCTTTTTTGACCCTTCCATCAGAAATTTTTGTAGAAAAATAAAGCATTGTAATTCCACTATGAGATACTAAATATATAACATATAAAGTAACTTAACTAATTTTAATAAATTTATGTCTGGAAATAATTTTAATGGAAATTCCCGAACTTTTAGCAATAATCTTTTCTTTCCCAGTCGTACTTTTTGTATTGGTTGTAGTAGTCCTTCAGCGAGCTATTAAATTTGTACCTCAAAATAGAGCATATGTTATCCAACGTTTTGGAAAATTTAAAGAGGTGCAAGATGCGGGTCTCAATTTTGTAGTCCCATTTATTGATAAAATTGCGGCAGACCGGTCTTTGAAAGAAACTGCCGTAAACGTGCCAAGTCAAAGTGCCATAACAAAAGATAACATATCTCTAGCCGTTGACGGCGTTCTTTATTTTAGAGTCGTCGATCCAGTGAAAGCTACATACGGGGTAGATGATTATGTATTTGCGGTCACTCAATTGGCTCAAACAACTATGCGTTCGGAACTTGGAAAAATAGAGTTAGATAAGACATTTGAAGAACGTGATGTTTTGAACACAAATATAGTTACATCTATAAACCAAGCAGCCGCACCCTGGGGAATTCAAGTTCTCCGTTATGAAATTAAAGATATTGAACCTCCGCAATCCGTGATGGAAGCCATGGAAAAGCAAATGAGAGCGGAAAGAGTTAAAAGAGCACAAATATTAGAATCTGAAGGAGATCGACAAGCAGCTATCAATAGAGCTGAAGGAGATAAAGCCGCCGTTGTATTATCAGCTGAGGCTGATAAAGAAGAGAAAATTTTACTAGCTCAAGGTGAGGCACTGGCACTAATTGCAGTCGCAGATGCAAAAGCAAAGGCTTTAGTTGTAATCGGAGAAGCTGCTAACTCTAATGAGGGTCAAAAAGCTGTGCAATTAGACTTAGCGTCAAAGGCTATTGAAGCAAAAGAAAAAATTGCCAAAGAATCTACCATAGTTCTCTTACCTGATAGTTCGAATGATGTTGCTTCTTTAGTTGCTCAATCAATGGCAATTATTGAAAAAATTTCAAAAAGAGATACAAATTCTAATGATACAACTCCAGACAATCAAGCTCCACCTCAGCCTTGGAAAGGCTAATTAAAGGATTTCTCTAAAACAAGGAAAAATAAGTAGATGGAAAATATCGATTCATTTTTTAGTATTTCGCAACTCTTACTTTTTTTAGGTATTTTACTTCTAGTAGCTGAAATTATTTTTTTTGGTTTCGCAACTTTTGTATTATTTTTTATTGGGTTATCTATGATTGTTGTAGGTGCCTTAATGTCTATAAATGTCCTACCAAATGACTTAATGACAGCAATTTTCTCTGTTTCAGTTTTATCTCTTTTAAGTGCAGTAATATTATGGAAACCTCTAAAAAAGATACAATCAAACAAAACGAATAAAAACATAGAAGTCGGCTTGGTAGGTTACAGATTTAGCGTAGATGTTGACATTCTTGCTAATAAACCGATCAAACATTTTTATTCAGGCATTCAATGGGATGTGGTTAGCGATAAACCAATAGCAAAAAATACTCCTATAAAAGTTATCCAAGTAGAAGTTGGTAAGTTAACGGTGGCCCCTAGTGAGTAAAGAGTATCAGTATTAAATAATTGAAAAAAACTTCTACAAGAGAGTAACTATTTGCTCACTCAAAAAGAGTTCTTAGACAAAGGTCATATTACAATTGGCATTTTGAGATCAGTTTGGTATGACGTTTTGTCTTCAGACGTCAGTAAGGGCCGAACGAATATCTTCTTGGTAGGCAAAGACAGCACCCAACCCACCAGTGTGAATAAATACCACCCTCGAGCCTTTAGGAATGCGACCCGACATTACCAGTGCAGGAATGGCAGCAAAGCTCTTTGCGGTATATGTTGGGTCAACAATATGCCCTTCATACTTGCCAAGCAGGGACATCGCTTGGGCAGCAACGGAGCCCAATTGACCATACCCTGGTGCTAATGCCCCATCCCAAACTTCAAAGTCTTGTTTATTGAGACGGCCAGGACACTCCTGCATTTTGTCAAAAGCAGCTGCCAAGTCTTGTAATCTTTTGTATTGTTGATGTTCTGATCGCCGCACACAACTACCGATTGTCACAGTTTTAGCCCCAGTCACCTTAAATCCAGCAACGAGCCCAAGATGTGTCAAGCCACTTCCAGAACCGACAACTGCAAAGTCGAACTCTGGTGCCTGAGACTGTAACTCTTCCGCACAATGTATATAGCCAAGTGCCCCGAGTGGTGGCTTTTGCATTCCAAGAGGTATCACATACGGCGTTTTTCCTTGTTTGCGTAGCCTTGTAGCCTCAGCAAACAAAGCAGCATCTGCACCATTTTCATCTTCACCATGCGGATAATAAATTACCCGTGAACCAGAAATACTGTTCAACAGGACATTTCCCGACTGCCTATAGATTAGGTCGTCCCGATCCACTCTGTCTTCAAGTTGAATAACCGTTTGCATACCCAAGCTAGCAGCAGATGCCGCAGCTATTCGGACAAAATTTGATTGCACAGCTCCTGTAATCAAAATCGTATCGGCCTCCCCTGCAACAGCTGCTCCAAGATAATATTCTAATTGCCTTGCTTTATTCCCCCCCAAAGTAGTTCCAGCAAGGTCATCACGCTTTATCCACAAATCAATCCCTAACAGTGACGACAGTTGAGCAAGAGGTTGAATGGGGGTCCGATCTGTAACCAGCTTTACTGTTGGAAAATATGACATAACAAAATTTCTTTTTAATACCAAAAACGTTCTATAGAAGCCTATTCAAAATTATTCTTAATAGGTTGGAATAAACCCTCTTCATTAAGTACTTTATTCACCTATATAAGCTATTGCTTCGATCTCTACTAACATCTCTGGTTCTGCCATTGGTGTTTGTACTGTTGTTCGGGCTGGTGGGTTTTCTGGGAAGAGTTTAGCAAACTCTTCGTTCATTATTTGAAAGTCTTTCATATCCTTTATGTAGACGTTGCACTTAACTACATCACCGAGAACAGCTCCACCCTCCTCCAGAACAGCTTTAACATTTGAAAGTGTTTGGATAGTTTGTGCTCGAACATCATTAAGACCTATCACATTACCAGTGTGATCCCACGCGACTTGACCAGCAGTAAACACCATATTTCCACCTCGTGCACCAGGCGAATATGGAAATGTCGGTCGCGGTTGAAAGTCGAGGGTTTTTGGTCGAAGAACAATCTTAGGCATTTTGCGAGATTCCTTATTAATTTAAAATGGTTGCAGGAGAATCTGCAGCGTCAAGTATTAAAAATTTATAAAAAAATTTAACAAATTACTAACGCCAAGTCTACTTAGAATAAGTTGAGGAATTTTCTGTTTTATAACACATCTGTTAAATTACTTATAATATAAGTGTGTTACGTATAATAATTATTTAAGTCAGAAATAAAAACGTTGCGCTACTTTTTCAAAAACTGAGGAGTGACACTCTCTTGGGATAATATCTTTATAACTACTAATCAGCCGGTCGTAATTTGAATAAAGGCTATCAACAGGAAAATTAGAACCAAACATACAGCGATTTTCACCAAACTGCTTCAAACAGATACCAATAATAGTTTTAATAGTATCTGTAGTCCATCCGTGGTCAAACATACCAAGACCTGACAATTTGCAAGTAACATTACTTAGTCTAGACATCTCGCGTAATTGCTCGGCATATACTTCTAACCCCTTAGGAGTTCGATCATGGGGAGACCCCGCATGACACAAAGCGACCTTGGTTTTAGGCGCATCTTCTAGTATCTTACTTGTAGCCACCATCAATTCAGGAATAAGTTGTAAATCAAATGAAAGGCCTCTTTCACCAACGCTACGCAATCCTCGTACAAATGCTTCCGAATTCAATAAGTCATTGGTACCTGTGCTGTTATCTTCCTCTGGTGCACGGCCAATAATTTGTCTTACGCCCCGAACAGACGGTAGCTTCAAATAGCCATCCAGGACAGATTCGAGATCAGGGGAAGTTAGATCGCAAAAAACAACCTGCACCATAGGCCAATCAGGGTTAGCGTCACTGATAGATTGCACCCACTTCGCTTCAGCAAGACCATCTTGCGCTCCCACCTGAATATGAACAGAAGATCCAAAGCCAATTTTTTGTGCATCCAGTCTGAACTCATCGACGAGGTAATTACGCTGAATTGGTGTCGGATCACCAAAAAAACGCTTTACACCTTTAGCATTCAACCAGGGGTACTCTACTGCTTTTAGGTCCCATAAATGGTGATGTGAATCAATCATATTCATTTTAAATAAGCCTCAATATTATCTAAAATATCAATATTTTGTTGTTTAAAAAAGTGAAGTATATCAATAAATACCCAATTCTCTTTCAGTTTGTTGCCTTCACGTCGATAGATATCAATAACACGGAACTCACAAGGTTTTTCGCTTGGAGAGAGCCCCATAAAACCACCTGTAGGCTTTGCTATAAAGTTAGGCCAACCAAAAAAACCAGAATAATGTCCTTCAGCTATACGGGCAATGTGTCCCGTCCCAGACCGATCACTAAACGCAGCACGAAAAGGGCCCGAATGCTGTTTAGCATACCGCTCAATTGTATAGGTAGCCCCAATGCCCGCTGGCCCCCACCAGGTCATATCATCATGCCAAGTTCTTGCGAGCTCTTCCTCTAATGGTAACCCCAATTGCCATGTACCTAGATCATTAATCATTGCCTGCATGGCATTCATTGTTTCCTTTCCTTCAGCCTCGGGAGCATCATTATATAATAAAGCATCATGAGTGGCTGGACCCGGTTGCACCAAATGCATAGCCGTTGGATCTTTAAAAGGTTGATACCCAGCTTGAATCATAAGATGTGGAATATCAAAATAGAAAGCTGTTTCAGAAATTTTACCATTCTCAATTTTATGAAATTCGGCATAACGGAACATAATAATTTTTTCTGTCGGTTTTATTCCAATCCACGGCTCATCAAACAATCCCATTAAATGCCCCATTGAACACACCCAAACCGACGTCCCATCATCAATAAAGTTTTTTCCAGCAAAAAATATATCCATGCGACGTTGCATATGTCGAATAGATTTTCGAAAAGGTTGCCAGAAAATCTCACTAACAACCTTTGCGTCTGTTTGTAGATTAAAAGGATGAAAAGCACGCCATGTATAATTTTGCGAAGTAAACTCAACTAAAACATCCGTGATTTTATCAATTTCCGAAGAATCAAGTGCTCCGTAGTAATTTCTAACAAGGCGTTTTTCGTTTCTGAAGTCTGTCAATTAACATTTCCTTTACCATAAATTACTACATTACACCTATTTTTTAATCAAAATGAACTCATTTTTATGTAAAGAACAGTAAATGCTTGACCTTATAGTAGTCTTTTTGCAAACGTATGCAATCTTGAAATATTTTTGTTTAGGTGCCACCAATGGCTGAAATCAAACTTCGAAACTTATCTAAACGATGGGGTTCATTCGTAGGAGTAGAAAACTTAAACCTAACAATTGCAGATGAAGAGTTTCTTGTACTTTTAGGACCGTCTGGTTGTGGGAAGACAACCACTATGCGTATGATTGCTGGACTTGAAGAGGTATCTGGTGGAGATATTATTATTGATAATGTGCGAGTAAATGATCTCGACCCCAAAGATCGAAATGTCTCAATGGTTTTCCAATCTTACGCCCTTTATCCAAATATGAATGTTTATGAGAATATTCGATTTCCACTAAAAGTAAGAAAAATTCCTGAGTCTGAACATAAAGAACGTGTAATGAGAGCTTCTGCTATGGTTGAGTTAGATGATTTTTTACATAGAAAACCTGCTGAACTTTCAGGAGGTCAAAGACAACGTGTTGCGCTTGCACGTGCTATCGTTCGCGAACCTAACGTCTTTTTAATGGATGAACCTCTTTCAAATTTAGATGCTAAGCTTCGCGTATCCACAAGGGCTCAAATTAAAAATCTTAGTCATGAACTGAAAGTCACAACAATATATGTGACCCATGATCAGATCGAAGCTATGACCCTTGCCGACCGCGTAGTGGTTATGAAAGATGGGATTGTGCAACAGGTTGGTAGCCCAACTGAAATTTATGATCGACCAGCAAACGCATTTGTAGCAAGCTTCATTGGAGCACCTGCCATGAACTTAGTGAGTGGAGATTTATTTAATAATACCTTTACAGGCGGCGACCTAAAAGTCGAAGGGCTTAATGCTCAAAATCAGCCTGCTCAATTGGGATTCCGTGCTGAAGATGCAAGCACCGTGACTGAGGGCGGTGATATCCACGCCGCAGTCTACACAATGGAATTATTAGGTGACGCCACAATGATTACAGTACGTGTTAATGATGAACTTGTTTCTATCAAGGCTCATAAAGATTATCGGGTAAAAATTGGTGACATGGTTCACATTTCAGTACCCAAAGAGATTTGCCATTTGTTTGACACCAAAACAGGTGCGCGAATTGGGGATTGATCCCCTTTAGACGACCCCCATAATGGGGATTAACGGAGAAATGGTCATTTTGGTCATTTCTCATGATAACAAGGAGAAAAAGATGTTTCTAAAAAAAGTAATGGTAGCCGGAGCATTCATCATGCTGGGTAATACAGCAATGGCGGGGTGTGGAATTTCTTCTGGTAACGTCAATGTTCTTTCAAATGACTTTCCAGCAATCCAAGCTGTGACAGCTGGAGCAAGTACTTGTGCTGGCGACGGTGTAACGGTAAAAACAAACCTCACTAAAGATCACAAAGATATTATGGTAGCGGCTCTTACAGCTAACCCAGCTGAGTATACCTCAGTAATTACTAGTAACTCTACATTAGTAACCCTTATGAACGATGGTCTAGTACGTTCTTTGGATGACTTAGTTGCAAAGCATGGTGGGGGCTTAAACCCAAGCCAAATGGTTACAGTAGACGGTAAAATTATGGCTGTTGCATTTATGGCAAACGCGCAGCATTTATTTTCCCGGTCTGACATCCTAGAAAAAGCAGGCGTAAGCAGTATTCCTGCAACCTATGAAGACGTTCTAGCTGCAGCAAAAGCAATCAAATCTGCTGGTTTAATGGATTATCCTGTAGCTTTAAATACAAAAGCTGGTTGGAACCTTGGAGAAGAATTTGTCAATATGTACATGGGTACTGGCGGTGATTTCTTTAAACCCGGAACTGCAGAAGTTGCTGTAAATAATGCACACGGTGTTGCAACACTAAACATGCTAAAATCATTAGTTGCATACTCTCATCCAGATTTCATGACCTTCGACTCAAATGCTACGCAAGCAGAATGGGAAGCAGGTAATCTAGCACTAGCTACAATGTGGGGTTCCCGTGGTGGAGCAGTGATGGATGGTGAAGGTTCAAGTGAGGCTGTAGAGTCATCAACTGTTCTTTCTAGCGCACCAACCTGGGGTGGAAAATCGCGTCCAGCGTCAACTCTTTGGTGGGATGGTATATCTATTTCAGCAAACATATCTGATGAGGATGCAGAGGCAACATTTGTAGCTTTAATGCATGGTATTTCACCTGAAGTAATAGCAGCAAATAATGCTGCTGCTGTTTGGTTGGGCAAAGGTTATACACCAAGTAAAGCGTCCGCTGGTGTTTCTGCCACAGCAGCCGGTGGAGCAGCACCATATCCAATGTTACCATTCATGGGTACATTACACTCCGCACTAGGTTCTGAAATCTCAGACTTCTTGCAGGGATCTGAAAGTGCTGAACAGGCTTTATCAGATGTCGAGGCTGCATATACTGCTGCAGCTACAGAAAAAGGTTTCTTAAAATAAGATACCTATGGGAAGGGGGGACACCCCTTCCCTAAATAAGAATCTTTAATAGGCATTAAAAATGAAAAACCGTACCTTCTTTTGGTTTATTCTTCCGTCACTTGTGGCGATGGTGCTTTTTATTGCACTACCAATTGGTTCCGTGTTCATTCAATCATTATATATTGAGCACGGCGCAGTACTAAAGGAAGTGAAAAGCTGTGGGCCCTTTGGATGTAAAGACGAAGTACAAATTGATGTTGCTGCAACTTCACAATTAAAGGAAGAGAAACCTTTAGGGAAGTTCAACGGCTTTGGCACATACACAAACCGCAATCATCTTGCCGTCACTGAATTAAAGTCTGCTTGGAATGACAGTGCTAATTGGAGTATTTATTTTAGTAAAGTCTACAACTTACCTTTTTATCGTGCTCTCGCTTTTACCCTCACTTATACGTTTATAGTAACGCCTCTAGTTCTACTGCTCGGTTTCTTTATCGCTCTTGGTGTGAATAGTTTACCAAAAAAACTAAAGGGTCCCACTATTTTTGTTTCACTTTTACCTATGATCGTAACACCATTAATTGGATCTTTAATTTTATTTTGGATGATTGACTCTAAAGGTATTCTTGGAGCTAGCTTACAGTGGCTTCTTGATGATCCAAATTTATCTTTGAAAGCCTCACCAGCTTTAACTTGGATAATGTTAATTATTTACGGTGTTTGGCATTCTGCGCCCTTCGCTTTCATTGTCTTTTACGCAGGCCTGCAAACTGTTCCGTCCGAAACAATTGAAGCAGCAATGATAGATGGTGCTTCACGTTGGGAACGCACCCGCTATGTCGTTTTACCACACCTAGTGCCGCTTATAGTTTTTATTTCTTTAATTCAATTAATGGATAATTTTAGAGTTTTTGAACCTATTGTTGGATTCTCTGCTCAAGCTAGCGCAACTTCCCTTTCATGGATTATTTACAATGATCTAGCTGGTGGAGAAGGTACGTTCTTTGGGTCTGCTGGTGCTACATCAGTGTTAACAATCTTGGGCGTCGCAGTTTTACTTATCCCAGTTCTAATTAGAACGTGGAATGATTTTAATAGGAAAGCTGTCTAATGTCTGAGCTTATTCACCGACGTTCAAAATCGTTTACTGCTCTAATTTGGGTTTTTGTTTTGTTTTGGATTATGCTGGCGGGTTTCCCCTTTTTGTGGACTATGTGGGGCTCCTTTAAAGTCCAAGGCGACTTCTTCTCAAAGGCAGACTGGGCATATGCAATAAATGGGTTACGCACTCAAATCGAAACTGGTTCATCCTTTACAGGTGATGGTTATCATGGTGCTTGGATTACTAAGTCTTTTTGGCAAGCGGCATTAAATACCATGATTGTTGTGGTTTCAGTAGTCATAATATCACTCACATTAGGGACTCTGGGCGGCTATGCATTGGCCCGCTCAGGCAAGAAATACGCGTTCTACCTTTTGATGTTAGCCTTAGTATTTCGAGCAATGCCACACATTACGTTAGTATCAGGTTACTTACTACCTTTTTTCGAATGGAACCTATGGGGGCATTTACCAACTGCCATAATCGTTATGGTTGCCATCAATCAACCGTTTACATTATGGATGTTGCATAGTTTCTTTCTTAATATTCCTAAAGATCTAGATGAGAGTGCAATGGTTGATGGGTGCACTAGATTTCAAGCATTTAGACGCGTTATCGTGCCAGTAATGTGGCCAGGTGTAATTACTACAGGGCTATTTTCATTTTTACTTGCATATAATGATTTTACTGTAACAGCTACACTATTGAACAATAGTAACCAAACAATGGTTCCAAAAATAGCTAGCTTTTTAGGCACTACGCAGGTTGAAGGTAATGTGATGTTTGCTGTCGCGGCAGTAGTGTCTGCAACTGCACCATTATTTATTTTAGTAATGTTTTTTCAACGTCAGATTGTAAGCGGTCTTACAGCAGGAGCAGTAAAAGGATGAGTGGAGCAAGACCAGAGCAGGCATATCTGAGTAAAGATACGGATATGTCAAAAACAGAGGAGACACGCGCGGTAATCGAAAACATGGTCGATGGCCTTAACGATCATCGAATTATTGATATTGGTGAATTTTTTAGTGAAAGTTTTCGTTGGATGGGTAACACAGGTTGTGGCACAAAAGATGGAATACGAGCATTTCAGGATAACTGGCAGAAACCATTTCAAGCAGCATTCTCAGAAAAAGTCTGTATTGATGAGGCTCGGCTTTATATGGGCGAATGGGCAGCTGCTTTTGGAAGACAAGAAGCTATTCATAGTGGTTTTTTTATGGGTGTTAAGCCTACCAACAAAAAAATTCAAATTCGCTATATGGATTTTTGGAAAGTCGAAAATGGAAAAATTGTTGATAACTGGGTAATGGTGGATTTTCCAAATGTTCTCGCACAATTGGGTGTGGATGTCTTTAATGGCCATGGTTGGGAAACATATGATCCCAAGGAGAGAGCATCATCTAAAATTAGGAGAGATAAATGACTATAACCTACTTAAAACGTGGAAAACCAGACGAAGAACGTGCACAAGATGATGCCGAAACAAAATCTATTGTTGAAGAGATATTATTAGATATAGAAACACGAGGTGACAAAGCGGTCCGGGATCTTTCTGTCAAATTTGACAGTTATAACCCTCAAAACTTTAAACTTACCAATCAAGAAATTTTAGATCTTATGGCAACACTTTCTGACCGAGAGCTAGCTGATATAAAATTTGCACAAGAGCAGGTACGAAACTTTGCGCAAGCCCAACGAGAAAGTATGCTAGATATTGAAATCGAAACACTGCCAGGTGTTATTTTGGGTCATAAAAATATTCCCGTACAATCAGTTGGTTGTTATGTGCCAGGCGGAAAATTCCCAATGGTTGCTTCAGCGCATATGTCTGTATTAACAGCTTCTGTTGCAGGTGTACCGAGGATTATTGCTTGTACTCCTCCTTTCAACGGCAAACCAAACCCTGCAGCTATAACTGCAATGCATCTTGGGGGTGCGCATGAAATTTATGTAATGGGTGGCATTCAAGCTGTTGGTGCAATGGCAATTGGGACTGAAACAATTGAACCTGTACACATGCTCGTCGGTCCTGGTAATGCTTTTGTGGCTGAGGCAAAACGTCAATTATTTGGTCGCGTTGGCATTGATTTATTCGCTGGCCCAACAGAAACTATGGTAATTGCTGATGATACGGTTGATGCTGAACTATGTGCTACTGATCTTCTGGGGCAAGCAGAGCATGGCTACAACTCACCTGCCGTACTAGTTACCAACTCAGAGAAATTGGCAAATGCTACTATAGAGGAAATTAATCGCCTTTTAAAAATTATCCCTACAGCTGACACCGCCGGAAAATCTTGGGAGGATTATGGCGAAGTGATCCTCTGTGAAACTTACGATGATATGTTAAAGATAGCAGATGAAATTGCATCAGAGCATGTGCAAGTGATGACTAATCGGGATGATTGGTTTTTAGAGCATATGACTTGCTATGGAGCATTATTTTTAGGTGCTCGCACAAACGTATCTAATGGTGATAAAGTCATCGGGACAAATCATACATTACCAACAAAAAAAGCTGGACGGTATACCGGAGGACTTTGGGTTGGTAAATTCCTTAAAACTCACAGCTATCAAAGAATTACAACTGACGAAGCAGCTACTGAAATTGGAGCTTATGGCTCTCGGTTATGCCTTCTAGAAGGATTCGTGGGGCATGCAGAACAATGTAATCTGCGGGTGCGTCGCTATGGTGGCGTAAATATTCCATATGGTGGGTCAGCACCTCATAAGGAAACTATCAAATGACGGATTTATCCGACCTTCGGACCCTTACTGCAGGATTGAACGCTGCAATGTATAACTGGTCAGAGGAAGGTGTACGCAAAGAGCTAAATGCCATCATGGCAAAAGATATGGTTGTCCATATGTGTCATCCATTTGGAGATATGCCAGGCGATCAATATTATGAATCCGTTCTAGCGAAATTGCACTTTTCATTACCAGATGTTGAAAAACGACCTTGGATCATAATGGCAGGAACTGATGATCATGGGGATGATTGGGTTGGGATTGCAGGTACTTATATTGGAACTTTCGTTAAGCCTTTCCTTGACATTCAACCCACAGGCCATTTAGCCCATATGAGGTTCCACGAGTATTACAAAATTAAAAATGAAAAAATTATTGAAATACAGGCAATTTGGGATATCCCTGAGCTGATGATGCAAGCAGGTGCTTGGCCAATGGCCCCAAGTCTTGGCCGAGAAGGCTTAATACCAGGGCCTGCAACATGTGATGGGTTGCAGACAGGGGATTATCAACACGATGTATCAACTAAGTCTAAAATACTTGTGATTGACATGCTAACAGCTATGAGTAAGCATCCTGAAGAACCTCAGGAAGCAATGGAAATGCATCGCTATTGGCATCCAAAAATGAACTGGTATGGACCCGCTGGAATTGGAACCGGCCGTGGCATTTCAGGTTTTCGCCATTGGCATCAAATACCATTTCTTATGGGCATGCCAGATCGTGGTAGTTTCCGAGATGAGTTAACCTATCATTTTTTTGCAGATGGGCCTTATGTAGCTGTTACTGGTTGGCCGAATATGAAGCAAACCCTTAGTGACGATGGATGGATGGGTATCGCACCGAGTGGCCGTATGATAACACTGCGAAGTCTAGATTTTTGGCGTATTGAGCGCGGTCAAATTCGTGAGAACTGGGTATTGGTAGATTTATTAGATGTATATCGGCAATTGGGAGTAGATGTCCTTGGAAGAATGCGGACTTTTAATAAAGCACGAGCAACTGGCTCTATTCCAATCATGAGTGAGGTAGCATTATGACAGGACTACAGATCAATGAATAAAGTTACAGCTCTAAAAGTCGCAAAACGCGCCGGTGTAAGCCAGTCAGCTGTGAGTAGAGTTTTTACTCCTGGTGCCTCAGCAAGCAATAAAACCGTCTTAAAAGTTCGAGAAGCTGCTCAAGAGTTGGGCTATCGGCCAAATGTTCTTGCGCGTTCTCTGATCACTGGGAAAAGTCGTATAATCGGGCTTGTTGTTGCTTATCTAGACAATTATTTCTATCCAGCAGCCCTCGAAAAATTATCTAACTCTCTCAAAGCGCAAGGTTATCATGTCCTAGTTTTCATGGCATCAAATGATGATCAATCCACAGAACAAGTAATTGAAGAACTTCTCGATTACCAAGTTGATGGGATTATAACTGCAAGTGTTGGTATTTCAAATGATATAACGGCGCGTTGTGAGATGGCAGGTGTCCCTGTTGTGTTATTTAACCGTACTCAAGACAGAGTTTCTCATAGTGCCGTAACATCAGATAATTTTCTAGGTGGGGAGACTGCGGCAAGGTTTTTGTGCGAAGCAAAACACGAACGTATTTCCTATATCGGTGGTTGGGCAGGAGCTTCCACTCAACGTGATCGAGAAGCCGGTTTTCGTGCTGGTTTAAAAAAGGCAGGCATAAGTCTCTTTTCACATGCCTTAGGTAACTTTTCAACAGACACTGCTAAACGAGTTACTCGTGAAATGTTTGTTGGACCGACAAAGCCAGATGCAATATTTGTAGCGACCGATCATATGGCGTTCTCTGTGATGGATGTTCTACGTTCAGAGCTAGCCCTAAGTATTCCAAATGATGTAAGTGTTATTGGGTATGATGATGTTCCACCAGCATCATGGGCCGCTTACAACTTAACGACTCTACGGCAGAGATCGAATTTGATGGTAGACCAAACTGTGCGTTTAATGTTAGAAAAAATTCGTGATCCTAAAGTTACCTCAAAACATATAAAAATATCTAGTCCATTAATTATTCGAGGATCAGCAAAAGTTCCGAAAGGATGGAGCATATGAAAGGTTTTTCAGACCGTTTTTCTAATTTCCCTGACTATATACTAGGGATTACTAAAGAGATTTGGGAAGACCGTGGAATAGGGACACTACATGCATATTATTCTAATGATATTATTGTAAGATCTCCAGGATCTCTTGTTATTGGTAATGCGAACGTAATTGGTGCGACCATGGCAACTCTCGCCGAATTCCCAGATCGACGTCTGCTGGGTGAAGACGTTATCTGGTCTGGGACCCCTGAAGAAGGAATGTTATCATCACATCGAATTTTGTCGACAGCCACTCATCTTGGTGATGGGGTATACGGCAAAGCAACTGGGAAGGTTATAAAATATCGGATAGTAGCAGATTGCCATGCTATAAATAACCAAATCAATGATGAATGGTTGATCCGTGATCAAGGAGCAATTGTACGCCAGATGGGTTGGGACCCATACCAATATGCACTTAAACAGATTGAAGATGAGGGTGGGCCAGCAGAATGTGTTAAGCCATTTCATCCATCAATTGATAAAGTAGGCCCATATACTGGTCGTGGTAACAATAATGCATGGGGTGGCAAATATTCTGAAATTTTAACTAAAATCATGTCAGCAAATTTCAACGTAATACCCAAGAAATATGATCGCGCGATCACTGGCTATTACCCTGGTGGGAAAGAACTCGTATCAACTGATGGAGTTGATGCATTTTGGATTGGGTTAAGATCTTCATTCCCCTCTGCCAAATTTGAAATTCATCATCAGATTGGTCGCGATGATCCTCAGATGTCACCACGCGCGGCCCTTCGCTGGAGTCTAACCGGCAAACATGATGGCTGGGGTACTTTTGGTCAGCCTACAGGTGCAGACGTTCATGTCATGGGGATAAGTCATGCAGAGTTTGGGCCTTGGGGCCTGAGACGTGAATATACCTTATTTGATGAAACTGTAATTTGGAAACAAATTGCACTAAAAAAAGGATAGTGAAATCACTATGACACCCAATGAAATAGAAAAACGAATTGTTCGGTATGGTGACTTAATTCCATGTAAGACAGCTTTTATTGATGCTCACACTCCAGGTAGTGATCAAAAAGAAAACTTCACTATTATAGGTGGTGGCGTTAGTGAAAGTGCTGACCAACACGTCCACTTGAGAGAGACACCTGGGTTTAATATAGGAGCAGCTGGCCAACCACCGCAATGCAGAAACTCACTACATATACATACTACAGCCGAAGTGTTTTTTGTACTCAAAGGACGTTGGCGCTTTTTTTGGGGTCGCTGGGGAACTGCGGGAGAGGTAGTTTTAGAGGAAGGTGATATTATAAATATTCCAACTGGAATCTTTCGTGGCTTTGAAAATATTGGTTCAAATTATGGGATGATTATGGCAATTTTGGGTGGAGATGATGCTGGAGGCGGTGTCACTTGGGCTCCTCAAGTAATCCAAGACGCCGCAGAGCACGGTTTGATTTTAGGTGAAAACGGACGTCTCTATGATAGTAAAAAAGGGGAGACTTTGCCAGAAAACCTTAAGCCTATGCCACTCCTTTCAAAAGATTTCTTGGCTCAGGTACCAGAGCCTAAAGCCAAAAACTTGGTACCTCGCTATGTCGCCCGTTATAATGATCTAATGGCATTTGCAGCACATGAACCCATACAGGTGATCGGGGAAAAAGGTATATTACCAGACAAGCCTGGGTTCAATATCGACTTTCTGACACGTAGTCCTATCCTTGAAGTTCCTGAATCATTTGAAAACTCTGCAGTTTTGATGCCAATGCGAGGTCACTGGAAGCTATCATGGGAAGGCGGTAACGTGGTATTAAATCCTGGCGACACATGCTTGTTGGAGCCTGGGTTTTCACATCGAATTGAACCATCTGTAACTGGTGAAGCCAGTTTATACCGCATTCTTTCAAATGAAGATCCTGCAGGTCCAACTTGGGTTGACGACTAGAAACTAAAAAGGGATTCTAATGACAAAAATTTTCACATCACATGTAGGTAGTTTACCACGTAGCCAAAGGGTCGTTGATTTTATTTTTGCTCGCGAAAATGAGGTTGAATATGATCTAATTGAATTTGACTCCACAATGACTAACGCTGTTCAACAAACAGTGGTAAAACAAGTGCACTCTGGTGTTGATATAGTGAGTGATGGTGAAACGTCAAAAATATCTTATGCGACCTATGTAAAAGACCGTTACAACGGCTTTTCTGGTGATAGTCCACGTAACGCACCCGCTGACCTAAAAATGTTTCCTGGTTTTTTGGAACGATTAGCAAACGATGGAGGAACTCCTCAATATGCTCGCCCTCAATGTACAGGTAAAGTTTCTTCCAAAGACCAAAGTGAGTTACAAAAAGATATAAGAAATTTAAAGTCTGCGATGAAGGCTTCTGGTGTAGATCGTGGCTTTATGAATGCAGCCTCTCCAGGAGTAATTTCTTTATTCTTACAAAATGCATATTACAAGAACCGTGAATCTTATTTAGCAGCATTGGCCGACACTATGCGTGAAGAGTACGAAACAATTGTTGCATCCGGTCTAGACCTGCAACTTGACTGCCCTGATCTCGCCCTATCACGCCATATGCTTTTTAATGAGCTAAGTGACAGTGAATTTGTGAAAGTTGCCGCGTCTCACGTCGATGCGCTCAATCATGCTCTGGAAAATATCCCCGAAGACAAGGTTCGTATACATATCTGTTGGGGTAATTATGAGGGACCACACTGCTGTGATATTGGTATGGACAAAGTATTTTCAACATTAATGTCTGCAAAAGCAAAGTATCTTTTATTTGAAACCTCAAATCCACGGCATGCACATGAATGGACAGTATTTCGTGATCGTAAGTCTGAGATTCCTGATAATAAAGTCCTTGTGCCAGGTGTAGTTGACACAACAACAAACTTTATTGAACACCCAGAACTTGTCGCGCAACGGATCAATCGATTTTCAGATATTGTTGGGCCTGATAGAGTGATAGCCGGTTCTGATTGCGGTTTTGGTACATTTGCCGGTTTTGGATCTGTAGATCCAGATATTGCTTATGCAAAACTGAAAAGCCTTTCAGAAGGTGCTAAAATAGCTTCCAAATAATTAAATGTTGTGTCGATAATTACTTATTAGAAGTTAGCTACATCAATCTTACTTGTTTTAATTTTTTAGAGTATTTTACTACAATCGATATTAATTATGTTCTGGCTGCTTCAAACTTAAGCCAGACTTCCTCCAGTTTTTTTATATCAAACCCAGGTTCACGCGCCGGGCCAAGAACTATAGATTCATTGGTTATGACCGTTCCAATAGCATCTTTCAGAGACATAATAACGTCAGATGGAATTACTAATGCGCCATGCCTGTCTGCGTGTATTAACTCATCCTGAGCTATCTCAATACCCATAATATTCACTGGTTCACCAATTTCTACAACATGGACAAAACCATGGCTTGGCCCAATTGAACCCGCAAGAACAGGAAAGCCATCATCTATGACATCCAGATCACGCATTACACCATTTGTAACAGCACCCATGAGACCAAGCCCTTTGTGAACTGCAACGTTTACCTCACCCCACCAACCAGCAATACAGTTTGGGAAATCTAAATCCTCAATTACAGCAGCAGTGGGGCCTTGCCCTCCAGCCATTGAACGAAAATAGTCCATGCGGCGTGCACGCGTGACATCAATAGGTTCTGTAGGAGGCATCAACCCTGCAATCTTTGCAGTTCGGGCAAACCCTACTATGGCAGAGGCCCCAGGTTTAGAATGGAGCATTGTTCCTCGTGTAAAACGACTAAAACCTCTTTTACCCTGTACCACTTCGATTGCGTTACAAACCGTTGGAGTGTCGATCTCTCGTAGCAACACAAGTAAGTCTTCAGGGATTAATGTCTTAACCATTGATTAAATCTCCTCTGAGTAAGTTGGGTTTATTTTCAAATAAACTTTTGTATAGAACAACGGTATTATCGGAAATGGTATAAAACTTAACTAACTCCATATTACAGTCCAGTTTGAAGCAAAATCTGTTTCCAGATTGAAATATCATCGAACAGAGTAACTTCTCTACGTAATCCCCACGGTCCGAACTCCACGTGGCTGACACCCATAATGTGAACGTTTGAGCCCGTAGGAGATCCATATCTACCCCAACCGTCATGGGAACCCGTAAGAGACCAACGTATAGCACTACGTGGGCTGAGCAATGGATCAACGCAACCCATCTGATGATCAATCTTGAATTCTGCAGTAGGAAAAGCGCTCCGTAATCCAATCCAAAATTTATCCGCCTCACTCCACCCATGTACTTCCTGTCCACCCGGAAGAGACAGATGACAGGCTCTATCATATTCCTCTTTTATAACCGAAAAATCAGCAGTCATAATCTGTCTGAGTATAGTTGCGTGTCGTTCGCCCCATTCTTCAGTATTTCCAGAACCTTTATAAGGCCCTACTACGTCATTGGTCGGGGTTAAGGGCGTATCTCTATCCCCCCTATTAATCATTGCTATTGCTGCATCCTTTGCATTCTGTCCAAGCTGAAGTGCAATAGCGGCATTATCACGGATGAGCCACTCATCCCACACACGATTTTTATAACAGTATGTGTCTGCAATAGTCCGAAATGATACCCTCAACCCAGTTGCCTGACCAAAAGCTCCACCATGATGCGTCGCAGTTGAAAATATACGGTGAGAAGAAAGAAACCCAATCTCTTCATCCCCACACCACAAAACGTCCTCTCCGAAGAGTTCACGATCAGGAAACTCTGAAAGAGTTGCCATTGTATTGGACTTTCCTGAGGTGTTTCCTCGATTTATCCCAGCGGGAGATCTCACCAAAAGATCATCAGAGTAATGCCAATCAAGTGCCGCAATATCACGACCTTCCCAAATCTGCGCTGTGCATTTCAAAATATAATCTGGTAGATCTGAGAACCTTTTATCAAAGCCTTTCATTTCATTACCTTTTTAAATAAAAAAAATTTATAAATACTAACCTTTAGAAAGCTGATTAAACAAAAATAATAGAGATTTTTATAGTAAATTATACTAGTTACTTTTCATTATTTTTAAAGATACTTAGCACTAGTATTTGATAAAGTACACGTGAGGAATATGAAATATTGATAAAATCGCAAGGATGCTATTAGAGAAAAAAGTAGAGCTCAAATTAGAAATCAAAAGCAAAAATGATATGAATGATTGCAAAAATGATTACTTTACTGAAAAGATCAAATAATAAAATGATCCTAAAGTGTAGTAGAGGAATGACTTAGATGGTGTTGCGATTATTCATATTTGCTGCGGCTTATGGAAGATATCTCCTTGTTGCTGGATTAATCGCTGGTTTTGGTTTTCCTGGAGCCGCTGCCATTTTGAAAAATTTCCTTCCTCAAATGGTTGCTCTTTTGTTATTTTTCACCGCATTTCGGACTGGACATCAAAAGGTAATATTTAGTTTTCAAAGAGCATCACAACTAATAACAACAGTTCTGACTCTTCAGCTTGTCTTACCATTATTGGCTTTGGGAGTTTTCAGTTACTTTGGAGTTTCCTCTTCTATCTTTGCTATTGCTTTAGTTTTAATACTTGCGGCTCCATCAATAACGGGTGCACCAAACTTCTCAATTCTTTTAGGTGCTCAACCAGAACCAACTTTTCAAGCTTTGATATTAGGAACAGCCCTTTTACCCATAACGGTAATTCCTATTTTTTGGGTTATCCCAGAACTAGGTGGACTCACATATGTTTTTTCAGCTTCTGCTTACCTTTTAGGAACAATAATCTTTGCTGCTTTTAGTGGCTTTTTACTTCGTGCCCTAATCTTACCAAAGCTTGATAATGATCGAACAGTTGCGCTGGATGGGCTCATGACATTGACACTTGCATTTATGGTTGTCGGTCTTATGGCTGCGCTTAGGCCGGCAATCGTTTCCGATCCTTTGTCCGTAGTTCAGTGGTTAGGCTTCGCACTTTTTGTAAACCTTGGACTCCAATTTATAGGATTCCATGTGATGCGGGTATTAGGATATCCAGACCTGGCTGTTCCAATTGGAATTGTTGCAGGCAATCGAAATTTTGCTTTGTTTTTAATAGCCCTGCCAATAATGCAATCAGAACAATTACTGATATTCTTAGGTTGTTATCAAATCCCAATGTATTTGACCCCAATCATTATGCGCAGCGTTTATAGATCTGACTAAGGCTCACTCTAAAAAGAGTATCTACTCATATTAAATTAAGATTTGCTGTATACTAAGGGGAATTTTTCACTTTCAAACGGATCACCCGGCTCAAGAGTATCATCTTTCAGCCAATCAGCTACTCCCTGCGATGGATCGTAAGTAGCACCATCAGTTGCAAAACGCACTGCATAGCCACGACGTCGACGAGTGGCAGTTTGATTTCCCTTAGCTGAGTGCGCAATGAAGCCATCAAAAGCTAACATATCACCCGGATCCAAGGACCAGGATTTAATTTCATATTTATCTCGATTTTTTTCAAAATCTGGCATCTCATCATATTGTGGGTCATCTGGGTTTATATACCTAACAAAAGCACCAAGTTGGTCAGTTAAAAAGGGATGGTACTTTTTACCCCAGTTATGTGAACCTGGAATAAACTCAAGAGCACCATTTTCATCATCCACGTGATCAAGTGCAATCCACGTAGTCATAATGGGTCCATCTATTGGCCAGTAAGGTTGATCAGTATGCCACCCTGTTCGAGTTTTGGTGCCAACTTCTTTTACAAACATTTGATCGAACACCAACGATGTACGGCGTGAGTTTGCGAGCTCTGCAACTATCTTGCCAATTCCCGAATGAAGACAGAAATCTCTAAAACCACCTGACTGCATCCGCATATTACGATTATCGAAATATCGCTTTTTCTCTTGGACCTGTATTTCGATAGCTTCTTGTAAAACTTCTAACCAATAGTTGTTTAAAACATTTTTAATAACAACCACACCATTTTCATTATAGTCCTCACGCAGGTCATGAACTTCTTTTTTCAACGTATGCATAGTCATTAGTTTCTATTCTCCACAGACATTTCACGATATTAACATTGACCCATTGGCAAAGAAAATCAACCTAAAATTCCGAATATCTACTTATGACAAACTACTAAAAAATAGCCATCTCCGTGTGAACACGTTCCTCTAATAGTTTTTAAACTGACATGATGTTCACCTACTTTTGTCGTTAACTTATTTAAAAAAACTGCTTTTCAACTTATCAGATTCACAATACGCTCATATAATACCGTAACCACGATGGGGATAAAATAATGGCTTTTGAATCTCAATTTAAAGACTCCAATGTTGTAGTTACCCTAGCTTATGATCAAATCATAAAATGAGTGACTTAATTAATATAGGCGCTGCGCCTTTTTTAGCATTATGACCTCTCTAGATTTTATTCATGACACTACTTTCGACAATCTGCCTTCCACAGTTGTCCATGAAGCTATTCGCTGCTTTGTTGATACCCTTGGAGTTGCTGTTGGAGGATCTAAAACCAAACTTTCACAAATCATCCACGCTCATGCTGTTCGCCAGTTTGGTGGAAATAGTTCAACGCTTTGGCAAGATGGGCGGAAAGTAAGTGCGGCAGGGGCAGCATTGGCCAATGGAATGACTATAGACTCACTTGATGCACACGATGGTCATAAGTTGACCAAAGGTCACGTGGGATGTGGTGTTTTACCCGGTTTGATTGCTGTAATGGAAGCTGAGGGAGTAAATGATCCACGCGAATTGCTTACTTCAATTGTTATAGGTTATGAAATTGGAACTCGGGCTGGTATTGCGTTACATTCGAGTGTTTGTGATTATCATACTTCAGGTGCTTGGATTGCACTTGCCACATCAGCTTTGACCTCTCGTCAGTTGGGATTAACTAAGGCACAAACTCGTGAAGCTATTGGCATTGCAGAGTATCATGGGCCTCGAAGTCAGATGATGAGATGTATTGATGCCCCAACGATGGTAAAGGACGGATCAGGTTGGGGCGCAATGGCAGGTGTTTCAGCCGGATATCTCGCTAAAGATGGCTTCACAGGAGCACCTGCCATCACTATGGAAGATCCTGAATTAAATAGATTTTGGATTGATTTAGGTCAGAATTGGTATGTAGAACAACAATATATTAAACTTTATCCAGTATGCCGTTGGGCCCAGCCTGCTGCTGAAGCTATAATTTCTTTGACCCAACAGCACGACGTAACAGCAGACCAAATTACAAAAATTAAGGTTGAAAGTTTTCATGAGGCAAAGAGGTTGAATGTTATTCCTACAAATACTGAACAAGCTCAATATTCGTTACCATTTTCTGTAGCTGTAGCGTTAATACATGGAACAATTAACGTGAGCCATATTACTGCTAATGGTCTTACTGATAAGGACGCCTTAAATTTGAGCAAACTAGTTGAAATTTCTGAAACTGATGAATTTAACTCTGCTTTTCCCGCTCAGAGGTTTGCTCGCGTACATTTGGTTCTAAAAGATGGAAAGATTTTATCTTCAGACAAAACTGAAGCGCAAGGCGATCCAGAAAATAAAGTCTCTGATACATTAATTTGGGATAAATTTCGTTTCCTTACCACACCAGTTCTTGGCGATAAATGGGCGAACTCTTTCTTAGAAAAGGCACAAAATTTACCTAAAGAAAGTAATGTTTCATTATTATTTAAACAACTTGGAACCACCAAATAGAAAGCTCTAAAAGTTTAAAAAATTTATCCAGAAATTTGATAAAATTTAAAATACAAAACCCAATTTATCACTGACGAAATTTAATCTGTTCGCGCCAAAAGGTGTAAAGTCCCGCAAAAATTATAATTGTAGCGCCACATAATGTTTGCCAGTCAGGACGTTCTCCTAGAAATAAAACTGCTATTATCAATGAAAATATCAAACGTGAATAACGAAATGGTGCAATCACCGCAACGTCCCCGGCACGGGTAGCAATTACGATAGCAGCGTAGGACAGACCACCTGATAACGTAAGTATTAAAAGCCAAACCCATTGTGTTGGCGTTGGCCAGAGTAATGGCTCAAAGAAGGGTATAAGAAAAATTCCTGCAATGATGCTCGCCCCAAAAGCATAAGTAGTTAATATAATTGTTGACAAACCCGAAGGCATGACACGGGTAGCAAGATCTCTAGAGGCTAGAAATACTGCCCCCAGAATCGCTAATATCGATGCCGGGTCAAAAACGGACATACCTGGCCTAACAATAAGCAACACACCAAAAAAACCGATTGAAATTGCGCTCCATCTCCTCCATCCAACTTTTTGGCCAAGAACTAATGCAGCCCCCATAGTAACTAAAATTGGGATAGCCTGTAATATGGAGGACGCTGTGGAAAGTGGTATCAACGCGATCGCTGGAAGAAAGAATAAGGGTGATAAAATATCAGACACAAAACGAACTACAAACGCTTTGCTGTGCATTTGTGGTGAGTAAAAGCTTTCGCCCTTTAAAAAGGCTAGACCAGCAAACATAATGGCTCCACCAGTGCCAAGTAGAATAAGGATTTGTGATACAGGAATATCTTTAGTTAAACTTTTAATAAGTCCATCTTCAATTGCAAATCCTCCCATCGCAAGAAGCATAAAAGTAATACCACGTAGGTTTTCCATATACCAAATATCCTTTATAAAATGCTGAACTATAGTAAGCGAGAGAAAGCCTCAGTGGCAGTAGCATTTGATCTTGTCAAGTTCGCAATCGTCTTTCATAACTCACCGTAATGCCCAAAAAATAATTATACGCGTACGCAGTGTTATTAAGAATTAATGTGTTAAATTAACTTTTATTATTGAACGACTTGAACTGCTTTATGAGCCATTTCTAAAATTGCCTCACGTGTGCTTGCAACAGCAATAAAACGAGCATTATGACAAAATTTTGCACCTTTGACACCAGTTACAACTTCGAGTGCACTATCTGTCAAACCAGCCCAAGAAGCTGGTAAATCGGCACGTTGATCGAAAGTATACTTTGACAGTTTAATACCATTAAGTGTCCAATCATTTCCACGTGGATGAATAACAAACAGTATATGGTCAGCCCTCACGTCATCAAGAATAGAGCTATAGGGCATACCTGTCGGAAGCTCGAGTATTTGTGATGTACCAACTTTATCAATTGCCTCTTTCACAATCCCCAGGGCGCGTGCTTCCGCCGCAAAACCACTGAGTATCGCCTCAATAAAATGACGTACGATGGGTAACGCTACAAAAAATGCATCGTCATTAGCAGTTAATGACGTGTCATCAAATACTGGCTTCAAGCTCTCTAAGAGAGCTGGCAAAGTCAAGTTCGCAAGTGGCCCCGCCACAGATGGTTCAATCGCTCCGTTGTCGAGTAAATCAATAGGCATTACAAATTCTATATCAAACTTGGCGTGGATGGCCTCGATGTGCTCATCAGGAATACTAATTGCTGCTAAATAATCTTGTCCGTAGTGGGCCCAAATGAGACCGAAAGAGCTAAACGGATGGCCATCTTTACGAAGTGGGCCAGGACGCTGATGGTGATCGAAAACCTGTGCCTCAACATCGTACACTCCCCCTACATCATAAATAATTTTATCAGATCCCGGAGTGAGCCATAACTGATCACGACTGCGTAGCAACTGTGCTGCAGGAAATAACCGCGTGAGTACTGCAGAAGACAACAACTCGTCTGCATGAAAGCCACCAGAATGAGTAATAAGGTGTGTGATGGTCATATAGTGAATTCCAGGTTGTAGAAAGAAAGGCTCAAGATTTTATAATTTTCAAAGTATGTCAAAGTTCAACTAGAATATTTTTTGCACCGTATCAGTACACATATTGCAACTACTTTGACAACTAATTTCCTTATTGCAACAAACAAACCTGGCTTTAGTCTCTTTCCCATAATCACTTTTTACAACATCATTAAGTTAAGTCTTTATTGCTTTAGATCTTTGTCAGAAGCAGAGCCTCTTAAAGAATCTAATAACAATACCTATTGCTACAAAGTAAATTTATAAATAACTTGTGAAAGGTAAAACTACAATGAAGAGTTCGTTTGGTAAAAAAAAGAGAAGAGTTCAATTCATTACCGATCGGTCTTACTATATTGATTATAATTTTTATTAAATGAACATTTGTTAGATAATTTTCTATTTTGCAACTTGCAAATTGCAACTTTAAATGGAGCCTTAGAATGAAAGTTAATACAAAGTTTTTGAACAATTTGATCTCAGAGATTTCAACAGACCAGATGATGGAGCATCTGCAAGAATTTTCTCGCTGGAAAAAACTGGCCGGGACTACAGAGGAAGCACAAAGCTTAAACTATATACGCGGTGTCCTAAATAGCTACGGTTTAAAAACGACCTTACTCTACCACGATGCCTTCATAAGTCTGCCAGAAGCAGCTCACTTAGATTTTAATGGAAAACGATTTAAGGCAATTACTCACTCAATGGCCTTACCCACATCTGAAGCTGGTCTGACACGCAAAATTATTGACCTCGGCTCAGCATCTCAAGAAACCTTTGATGCTACAGATGTACGCGATCAGATTGTTCTAATTGACGGCATGGCGACCCCAGAAATGGCAAAACGTTGTCGGCACGCAGGCGCAGTAGGACAAATTCACATTAGCCCACATGAGTACCTTCATGAAATGTGTCTTTCTCCAGTTTGGGGAAACCCTGATTCTGAGACAGTAAAAAACCTTCCAACTTCATCTGCTGTGACTATATCAGATGAAGACGGCAAAATAATACGAGAGCAACTAACAATAACACCTGCCCTACCAGCTACCATCCACGCCAAGGTCGACACAGGGTGGCGAAAGACTCCAATTTTAATTGCTGATCTCGAAGCAAAAAATGCTCTTAAAGATGCACCTTACATACTATTTTCTGGGCACCATGATACTTGGTATGAGGGTGTGATGGATAATGGTAGTGCTAATGCGACAATGATGGAAGTGACTCGCTGTATGGCAAAAAATCGAAATGCCATGAAGCGTCATTTGCGTTTGTGTTTCTGGTCTGGGCACTCGCAGGGAAGGTATTCGGGATCAACGTGGTTTGCTGATCAATATTGGCATGAGTTGGAACGCGACTGTGCAGTGCACGTAAACGTAGATTCAACAGGTGGCGAGGGAAACACCCTTCTCAGTACGGCACCAGCCGCTACTGAATTATCAGAATTTGCTCAAGAAGTAATTAAGAAACATTCAGGACAAGATTATGACGGCAATCGCATGGCACGTAATTCAGACCAGTCTTTTTGGGGAATTGGCATCCCCTCACTGTTTGGTATCCTAAGCTGTCAACCTACTGAAACTGTTGGAGTGCGTAATGCCTTAGGATGGTGGTGGCACACTCCTTATGACAAAATTGAACGTATTAACCCAGCATTCCTTTTGCGTGATACACAAATTTATGCACATGCATTGGGCCATCTAGTTTCAGATCTGTACCTGCCACTAAACATTGCAGCACAAGTAGCAGATTTACTTTCTAATATAGCTGAAATCCAATTGTCATCAGAGTGTGATCTCTCATTGAGTGCTCTGCATACTGAAGTTGAAGGATTGTACAAAGAAATGGTGAGTTTCCAAGAACAGCAGCTCGAAAGCCCTGAGGCCTACTTAAAACGAGACCGGACTCTTATGCTAGTATCTCGACAGCTTGTACCTTTGGATTACACCTATGGTGACCAACACAGTCATGACCCAGCGCTGCCATTACCAAAATGGCCTAGCCTCGAGGCAATCCGTAATCTTGCAGGGGAAACTAGAAGTGCAGATGCATTGCGATTACGCCAAGGGCTGGCAACTCGCAGTTTAAATAGACTTCTTTCAAATGTGCAGATCGCACGAGCTCTCGTCACAGGATAAGAATCACACAATAAGCACAGAACAGATCAACTGCCAATTTCAAGCCGGGAGCTTAAGAGCTCATCTCGCATGCCATCATTTACGGCATTTTTATAAATTCTTAAAAATACCTCTGTAATGGCAGCAGCATCAGGCTGGTCTTTTAGAAGATCTGAGATATACTCCATATCCTTAACTGTGTTAGCAATCGTGAAGACATAACCGTCATGCGAGCCTGAGATTGCTTTAGGGGCTATCCTATCAAGGCTCATTGAATGTCCAGACCCTTGGGATGCGAGTTTATAAAATTTCTTCCAGTCAACCCCAAGGTTATTTGCTGCCTTCATCGCCTCAACGACTAGAGTTGCAGTACCAAGTGCTAAAAAGTTGGATATGAGTTTTGTCGTTGCCCCCATCCCTAGCTCTCCAAGTCGCTCAATATGCGCGCAGCATGGCTTAAGAATATTACTAACCATTACAAAATCTTCTACATCACACCCCACTATAGCTCCCAACATAGCTTCTCTAGATTGTTGTTGACCACCCGTAAGGGGTGCCTCAACATATCGTAATCTTGCTGCTTTTGCCTGTCTAGCCAACTCTTTTACGGTAATTAGTTCATTAGTCGTACAGTCAATTATTAAGGTCTTTGGTAGTGCTCTGGAAAATAAGACATTACAAACTGACATTACAGCTTGTGAACTTGGTAGACATAGAATGAATATGTTACAACAACTTGCCATATCAAAAAGGGACATCATTTCCTTTGCGCCCAATGCTACAAGCTCATCGATAGGTCGTCGATTTCTATGCGCAATGACATTAACTTCATGGCCAGCCTCAAGTAGGTTTTGGACCATACCTTGGCCCATGATGCCGGCCCCAATGAAACCAATTTTGTTTTTATTATCCAATTTTACCCTAGCTTACTAAGTGATGGGATCGTATAATTGTGACACATAATATCTTTTTAACCAATTATCCAGATTTATGCGAAAGATCATTCTCTGAATATCAGTTAATAAGTCACTCATTGGGGTGTAGCGAAGAATTCATCAACCTTGGCGGTAAAGGTTTTTTCTTTTGTCTAAAGGCTCCATCCACCATCAACGATCTGAAAGGTACCAGTCGTAAACTTTGACTCGTCACTTGCAAGGTGAATAAGAATACCAGTAACTTCATCCGATGTTGCAAACCTACCAATTGGCTGACGCGCCAAAAATTCTAACTGTGCGTTTTCATAATCTCCAGTTGCACGCATTCGCTCCTCTAGCGAAGGTGTCATGATTGTACCTGGGCAAAGCGCATTGCATCTTATACCTTCACCCACATAATCCGCAGCTACAGCGCGCGTTAGTCCAAGAATGGCGGCCTTTGTAGACCCATAAAGACATCGGTTCGGTGCTCCCTTTATAGATGACGCTACTGAAGCCATATTAATAATAGACCCCTCTTTTTTTGACAGCATACCCGGCAAATAGGCTTGAATTAGACGGAATTGCGATCTAACATTTAATGTAAAAGAAAAGTCCCAGTCATCTTCAGACATATCCATGATGGTTCCATTGTGTACAAACCCGGCACAGTTAAACAACGTAGTCAAAGCTCCCGTCTTTTTGGGAGCGTTGGCAATTGCAACTGGATCCAAAACGTCTAACTGAAAAGTTTCAATTTCGTTATTTTCCTGAGACAGGGTCTCCAATCCAGTTACATTTATGTCGGTCGCAAAAACCTTAGCACCTTCAGCTGCCATAGCCAGAGCAGCTGCGCGTCCCATCCCTTGCCCAGCAGCTGTTATTAAAACTCGCTTTCCTAGCAACCTATTCATCAAACTATTCCTACTCATATAAATCTAAAAGTTTGTTTCTTTAGAATTAACTTCCTATTTTATAGTTTCAAAGTAAATTTATTATTTATTATGAAAAATAAAACCAATAAAATTCATTAATAATTGAGCTGCCAGAATCGATGTAGATCCACTTTGATCGTAGTCTGGTGCCACTTCCACCAGATCAATTCCTATTACTTCATGTTTCTTACTTATTTCTTGAAGCATCTCTAAAACTTCGTAATACAAAAAACCTCCATGACTTGGTGTTCCTGTGCCAGGTGCGATTGATGGACAAAAAGCATCTATATCTATTGTTACATATACTTTTTTATTATCAGAAATTCGCTCAATTGTTTTTATTGCACCTAGCTTTCTTTGCTGTCTAACAGAGATAATATCGGATCCCATTGTTCGTGCATCGACGTAGCCTTCTCTCGCTGTTGATGAAACATTTCTAATCCCAATTTGTGTCAACCCAGTCACATAAGGTTTCTCTAGCGCTCTTCTCATTGGGTTACCGTGGCCGTATTTGACACCATGCCGAATGTCGACAAAATCTAAATGTGCATCTATCTGAATGATATGAAAAGGAGCTTCATCACTAAATGCATTTATAATTGGTATATTAACAGAATGATCCCCGCCAATAACAACGGGAAGAGCTTTAGAGTCGAGTATTCTTTTTACGCCATATTGAATATTCTTATGTGACTGTTCTGTATCAGTATGAATAATATCAGCATCACCAATATCTACTATCCTTACATCCTCATCTAAGTAGGTTGCATCATCTTCGTGATCATAAGCACCGCCGTGCCCAAATGAAAAAAGAGTTGAGGCTTCTCTTACTCCTCGCGGTCCAAACCTTGCACCCGCTCTGAATTGAGTCCCAAAGTCGTAAGGGGCACCCAAAATGGCTACATCAGCTTCAATGTTATCCCAATCACCTTGATAAGTTTTTTTTGCAAATGTGGAAATACCAACGAACGGAAGGTTAAGGCGGCCAGATTCATAATTGTGATCAGTCATTTTTATACTCCTTAAAAAAAATATATCATTCTTTAGAACTACTTACTACGGAGGGATGGGTTTATAAAAAAAAAGAAAATTAAGTTGGCTATTTGGTTTATGTTAATAAAAAACAACTCTAAATATAATGAATAAAATAGCTACTATGAAAATTACAAAATAAACTTTGCTTTCTATACGCTCCCATCGCCCTACTGTCTTTTCAGTTTTCCTCATACTTTTTAATCTGTTTGCTCTAATAGTTGTTATTGCAAAAATAAAAATTAAAAAAAAGGTAACACTAATTAATCCAACAACCATATCACACTCCCAAGTATTTCATTATAACTACCATTAATAAATGTGAACGTAAGATCGACACAATCTAGTGATTTAATAATCGAAAAGAATGAGTTTTTTGAAGAAAAATTTAATTAACGCTAATTAAGAGACCTACTCCGATTAGCAACCATCCTGAGAATAAATTTATTCGGCGTATCGTACCAGGTGCCTTAAGCAACGATCTTACTCGATCCACAAAAAAAGCTAACGCGAGATTCCCTAAAAGCGGAACAAGAAAGCCAACTATACAAATCACTACAATGTCAGGCCATGTTACCCGTGTCAGATCAAAAAATCCTGGAAGCATACCCATGTAGAATAGAACAGCCTTGGGGTTAGACATTATCACCACCACTCCTACGATGAACCCAGACCACATTCCTGGGCGAGTCAGACTAGAGTTTTCCGATAACTCTCTATCGGCATGCCAGATCATAAGAACGCCCATAGCGATAAACATCACTACCGCAACCCACCTAAAAAACTCCATAAACCAGCTGGCCTGATCAACGATCCACGTTAAACTTAATATGGCGATTAATGGCCATATAATATCTCCTACCACTACACCTAAAGCCAGTGGCCAGGCTGAATGAAATCCCCCTGACATCGCTCGCGCCAAAAGCGCAACCCAAACAGGACCAGGGGTGAGGAACAAAATGAAAAGTCCACCTGCATAAAATAACAGCTCGATTGGGGTGATTGTCATTCTTATGGCCCGTCTTTTTTAGCATTCCCAAAGTAGGGTTCTATCTTATATACGGTCTCTGTTTTACCTAGCATGGTCAAGGACGAACACAGTGGTATCGACCTAGGTGTATGAATTACCAACCAATGGGCCTTAAACTTCAACTTTTCGAAATGACCAAACTTTATATCAAACCGTTAAACAAAGTTAGAAACTTGAACTTTGTTTGAATTATATCATTTGTTGTCTAACTTTTTAATAAAAGAGGTGTCATAGATAATAAGACCAGATATTTCAGTAACCTCCCTTGATTAAGCATTTTTTATAAAACTCATAATTAGCTGAGAATGCTACCTAAGTTATTACTTAATGCCTCAATTAGACACTCCGCAGCTTTTGGATTAACGTCAAGGTGAGTGACGATCCGGATACGTTTCTCTCCAAATGCTCCAATATGAATAGACTCTTCACTTAACTTACTTACCAATTGGGCAGCCGAGGGTGCATTTTCAGCCAAATCTGCAATAATGATATTGGTTTCAACAGGAAGCACATTCACTATTCCAGGAAGATGTTCAAGAGAACTAGAAATTTTAGTAGCGAGAGCATGGTCATCGGCCAAACGTTCAACATTTTTTTCAAGGGCATAAAGGCAAAAAGAAGCAATCACACCAGATTGCCGCATTGCCCCACCTATACGTTGTTTTACACGCCAAGCAGCTTCAATAAAGTCTGTACTACCAGCGAGAACTGCGCCTACTGGCGCTCCTAAACCTTTGGTAAAATCTATCCAACAACTATCATATTCATGTGAATACCTCGCTGCAGAAATTCCAGTTTTTGCACATGCATTTAACAAGCGTGCACCATCTAAATGTGTTGAGAGACCTGATTTCTTTGCCACTTGAGCAACTGAATCTAACTTCTCTACTGGCCAGACCCCTCCACCCCCAAGATTGACAGTTTGTTCGGCGCAAAGCATCCGGGATATTGGCATGTGGCGAGATTTTGGACGCAGAGCCTGCGAGACATCTTCCTTAGTAAACTGACCATACTTTCCATCAAGAGGGTGTATCATAACTCCACTCATAGCTGCTGGTGCCCCACCTTCGAAATTAATGATATGGCAAGTGCGATCACATAGGATTTCATCACCAGGCGATGTCTGCACAGATATGGCGATTTCATTACACATGGTACCAGATGGTAGAAAAACAGCACTCTCTTTTCCAAGAAGACTCGCAACTCGTTCACATAACTCAAGAGTTGTTGGGTCTTCATCTTTTTGTTCGTCACCGAAAGTACGTCCTAAAGCATACTCAAGCATTTCTTTTGATGGCTTTGTTTTTGTGTCTGAATAGAAGTCGTACATTTGATTTCCCTGTCTAAATTTTAAATAAATGCTTAAATAGTCAAATTAAAAAATATGACTTTAAAAGGCTAGTCTTTAAATTTGTAATGCTAATTGGATCACTTCGTCAATGTGATTGATTTGAAAAGTAATTAAGGGACCAGACTACTTCTATCAGAATGTAGCTCTATCTGTTGGAGGCTTATAAGGCCTGAATAGAACAGTATTTAAAAATAAGTTATAGATATGAGAGTTATGCCTGTCGTTTAGAAATTTGTGTCACTATTATTCCTAGTCTGATGACGTTAGAGAATATGGTAAATTAAGAGGATTTATGATGGAAAATTCGCAAAGCGTACTCGAGTTTATTATGGCCGCAAAAAAAGATGCAAAGACATTGGAAGTTAGTATTTTAAAAATACTGGAACTTATGGAGAAACAGAATAGCTCAGACACTCAAATTCAAAAACTTCAAACAATGACTAAAAAGCTTGAGTCAGTAGCTGTCGATACACTCTCTATTTTTGAGGTGCGAATGCAAAACCACTTTAGACGCGGCCCATTTCCACGGAAGTTGAAATCATTACTATTAGAGTCCCAAAAAACTAATCTTGCAGACAGAGTTCACCAATATTATCTAGCGATAAATGTGCTAAAGCATGGTAAAGGTAAAAGCTATCGGGAGTTACTAAATTCTCCAAACTGTCTTTTTACTTTAAAATCAAGTGAGGGGAACAGCACCGATAATACATACCAAGGCACTAGCCTGGTTGACGTGACTGTCCCAGATTTTTTTGATGGATTAGTCGCTACTATCCTAGAGGCTTACCATTTCCTCGAAAACAGATAGTTTTCTAAACTCTACTCAATATATTAAAATTATAATGCATGACTAAACTGACGCTAGTATTATTATAAATGACTTTTAAAATATGTAACGGCGATCATTATAGACCGCCGTTACATTTTAAAAGTTTAACTTTACTTATAGATTTAGGCAGTTTCCGTAGCCGAGCTAGACGTTGCTGCGGCCCATATTACTACACCAAATGCAATTTTGTTAACAAAATCTGCTAGGTTATATATTATGTTAAGTGCATCAGGACTACCTGCACCACCGTAACCTAATACGTATCCAAGAGGATATATTGCCCAGCCAACTGTAACAATAATTCTTAAAGCATTAAACGCAGTCTTACTTGCAGCCGTACCGTTTTCAGCACTTATCTTGCTAGCTTCACCTACAAAGATCTCATAAATTATGTAAATCCATGCGGCCATACCGACTATGAAAGCTCCCCATACGTTTACTGCATCAATTTCGCCCAGATAACCAGCAACAAGCATTACTACTGAAGCAATCATCAACCTCCAGAATAACGCTGCTCCAACAACAGCAATGGCTGCTAGAATCAAGTAGAATTCAATTATTTGAAGAGGCACTGTTAATAGCCAGTCTACATAACGATATACAAGTGGCGAAGCTCCAGTCTCGGCCCATACTCCTCTCATATAAAAATAATGAATCGCGGCAATACCTGTTACCATAGCCGCAACACTTAACGATGTTTTCCATTTTCCAACAGCACGATCTCTCTCAACCCAAAAGAAGAAGGTTGCGGCAACCATGGCAGCGGAAATAATCCAAAAACTCATTCCAACCAAATCGGTTGGGTTTAATTGTGTGGTCATTTTTAACTCCTAAAATTATCTTTTTCAGCATATTCCACCTTATCCAATACAAAAAAAAGTAAGCAGTATCAAACTAAAAATTTTTTATATTAACATAAAAGTATTTTAATCTAGAATAGCAATTGGATATGTAAACTCTTCTATTAAATGAATCCCGTCTAAGGGCTCAAAAGGGTGACGTTTTAAGACATAGTTAAGATCTATAACTCGGTAAGCACCAACAACTTTTGCTAAGTTAATAGCCTCGGTCCAAAAATCTTTATCCCCAAAAACCAAGATTGTTTGGATTTTTTTTATCTGATCATGTGTTACTTTATCACTTATTTGTGAGACAGTTTCGTATGCATTTTCAAACGAATTAATATTTATTAATTCTAAAAAGTTATTTCGATTGTGTATTGATAGGTTAATATCTAAATCTGTTTTTATAAAAAATGACTGATCATCACTGTTAATAATTGAGATAAGGCTCCCATATTTTTGTGATGTATAAACCCTCGACCCAGAATCGTTAGCTTTAGTTAAGGCTCTATCTAATTTGATGGCATTTGCTTCTGCCGTATTATGAAATTGATAATTTTCTTCAATCTGTTTAATTAGCTCTAAAAAAAATTCTCTCCTTAAAGGTTCTTCTATATCTCCAATTATGTACCCCTCAGTGGGGGAACTGCAAAGTTGTTGCCCCATTATAGTAATCGCTTCAGCAAGGTCTTTTGCTAGTACCCCTCGGTTTTCCTTGAGATATTTTGCTTGTATCAGTGTTACGCCAGTCAGGGGCTCCATGGTTAAGACTTTAGGTCTATATTTATTGTTACGTGAAGTTGAATAATAAAAATCGTTTGCTTCCTCACCGCCCCAAACATTTATTATATCCCAGTCGACTGTTGATATTAGGTCAGTAAGTTGATCTCGATCGTTGTCAACACCTTGGTTTAAATTCGTGAAATATATACAATTCTTCTTAAAATGTGGTAATCTATTAAAAAAATTTGGGATAATTTTCTGATGGAGGTTGGAAAGCTGAACCACAGTTATATTACCACAAAGATAAGATAACATAATCGCTAATATTACTGGCAATATAGTGTTTGAGCTTCCAACAATGAAGACCAAACCTTTCGGTGACCTCATAAACCTATAATTAACCGAAAATTTCTGTTCATCGACAAAAACATCATTCTCTATCGATTTATAAAAGCTATTACTTGGATTTGAAAAGATACTATTTATTGTATCAGGGTTAAATAACTCAGCCAGTAACTCTAGCTCTAAATCAGCGGCATATTTAGGATAACCAGCCTCTAACAGGCCAGCCTTAAATTCAATTAGTAGATCTTTCCATGAATCAGTTTTTACATAATTATCTGATTTCTTAAAATCTTTTAATCTAGAAGAAAACTTCTCTTTCTTTTGTTCTAGCTTATTTTTTTCTATAGAATTTAACCATGGAAACGTCTCATTCAAACATACTTTTTTATTTTTCTTTCCTTTTGATAAAAATCTTATCATCCACAACCTTCTCGTATTTTGAAACCCTCATCTACCTCCGCTCTACGAGAGTATATGAAACCTCTTTGAGAAATGTTACGTTCTCCCATAATAGTTTTTATTGTTGGTGTGTCATTTGCAGGAAGAACAAAATCTCCTGGGATAATAGCCTCTATATAATCAAGGGTAGCAAAATTAACATAAAATAATAGATATTCTTTACCGGCTTTCGGATTTTTTACCGGTGTAAGGTCATTTGGTGAATTTAATAAAGCCGTATATGATAAAGGGTGTGGATACTTTGCCCATGATTCCTCTGAGTTTGGATCATTAGGTAAGCCTATAAAAACATTGCCAGACTCAGTAAGACCAAGCATGTCAATAACAGGTGCTGGAGTACTTTTACCATTTTTTTCAAGATATATTTTATCGCTTGTTGATTTTACAACTTGGCTTAATGAGGTAATTTCACGGGGTAAACGTTTTAGTCCACCACCAATCATTAAGACACCGTGCTTGCCTAAATATACAGGTGGAGCCCCTAAAGATAATTTCATCATGAGACCCTTAATACCTTTAGGTTCCATAAACATTTTATATAAACCAACTCCACTGGCAATAAAGTATTTTGTATGGTTTTTACTCTTAAAGAACTTTCTCATTTCTTTGATATTTGGACCAATGCGTTGCCATATTGTAGAGTCCTTGGGGCCATTTTTAATTTTTGCTCCAAAACCTACTTTTAGACCCCTGTCACGTAAAAAGTCAGAGCCGATTGCTGCAAAGGCAAGGAAATTAGTCATCTCTGGTGCCATATGGAACAAACACTCACCACCATCTATCTTCTTTCCAAGTGACCAATCAATTAGGTTTCCATTAGTCTTTCTCGACAGGTCAAGAGAAATATTTGATCTATATAAATTCACAGGACCATTAGTACCCTTGGTAGTACCACTGGACATAAAATTCATCCCGTAGCTTTTATCAGGGAAATGCTCAATCCGTCTTATTTCTTGACCGTCTCCGCGTAAATCATCAGAGTGAATCCTTAATTTAATCAAATCTGATAAAACAAGACCCTCTTTTAGTGAACCATTTTCATCTTCAGTTAAACCTCGTGAAAAAAATAATTTTTTATAGTAATCATTTTTATCGTTTCTTAAGAAAAAATTGAGATACGGATATAAGAGTTCTTGCTGAAGGCTTGAAGTTCTTTCCTGAGTATATTCATTCATAATATTTTCTTGTGATAAGATCTCCCTTAGTTTTAATAAGTATGGATCATTCTTTATTGTGGAGTCCTCTGTTTTTAAATCTTGAGGAATGCCAAAACCATTAAAAGCACCATTCATTACTGAATCCCTATTCTATAAAATATTCATATTTAAAAAAATTAACGTAGTTACAAAAATAACTGATCAGATAAAGAAATTAATAATATTAAATATACAGCCAACTTAAATATTGAGGCATACATTGCCTCAGGTAAAACTTTATATTTACCGCGTCCCAGAGTTAAAGCTATATTGAAATATGACAAAGTATTGTAAATTGTGCTGGCACCAAAAACAATAACACCAAACGTGAAAAATGCCCAGTTACCTTGGGGACCTATAAAAAGTATTAACAAAGCCACCAAAGCTTCTGCCGTGGGCCAACATGCAGCAAATCTGGCAATTAATGTCGCAGACTCGTCAATTCCATACCTTTCCAATACCTTTTTAGACTCCCAAAGTTGCGCGGCGGCATAAAAGCCCGGAGTAAAAATACAGGCAAAAATAAAAAGTAAAAATAAGTATATGTTATTAAAGTTCTCAATCATTTTTAATTCCTTTTTCTTTGGTGTCTATAATTTTGATTATAAGAAGTAAAACATAAAAAAGTTATGAAAAATTGCTTTTGGGTTTTTGTTCTGGTTGGACAATTAGTAAGTGCAGCAGTGATTGATCATATAGCATTTTTTGGTTCTACTGGATCACTCAACATAATTAACAACCTCTTTTTTTTTGAGAGTGACCAATCCTTTAAAACACTTTTTGTTTTTTTAATTAAATAGGTTTGATGAAATTCTTAATCTCTTTTCGACGTTGGAACGTTGCAGCCCATTCTCGTGTATCCTCATATGCATCTGGAAGTGGACGACCATCATAAAGCGAAAGCCATAGCCTTAGCATACAACGTCTTTTATTAATATCGTCGTAGTCCTGGTAGTTTTCACGTGAATGAAAGGTAGTAGCATTATTTGCAATTTCCATATCCCCGGGTTTTAATTTGATATCAAAGCAGAACTCTGCATCGTTGCAAAGACTATCAACCATATCAAGTGCCTCGATTTGTTTTGTCGTCAACTTAGGGATATCCGAAAACCGTTGCGCTGTTTCAATATATTGTCTTTTGTATAGGGCCGAAACCAAACCGTCATGTTTTATGAATACTGGAACATTTTGGGATTTGTTTTCATTAGGATTTTGGGCGCGAGTATCAAAATGAAAATTTTCTTGTAATTCATGCGCCAAATCTGGACGTAACCTTTCTATCTCTTTGAAGATAGCTACAGAAGACACAAGTTTTGAAAGGCCTCCTTTTTTTGCAGGCCGAACGCATAGAAGCCCAAAGGCATCGCCTCCGTCAGTATGAAACTGTAGTTCTTGATTGGTTTGAAAGCCTCTAATGTTATCTGAATTTTTTACTGTGGCGCCTGTATCAGTAACCACGTGGAGTAGTGAACCCGCTTTATCTTGAGGTTCAGGAAACCCAAAATACTGTCCAATACCCCAAAACATTATTTTCACATCATTATCACTAAAGTTTTTAATTGGTAAGTTTCGCAATATAGCGAAACCTAAACCTTTTCCGAGTTGATGCTTTGCTAAGTCTATTTTCTTTTTGAACTTATTTAATGGGAAATCAGAAGCTTTAAGATCGAATAATTCTTTTTTTGATTTAATAGCTTGATTGGTTGCATCTATAAGCTCCTTTTGATCATTTTCTTGAAGCTCGAAGATCCAGTCTTTTTTTATATTTAAATCTGATACTTTCCATTCTCCAGTTAAGATATTTTTGTGCATATGCCTCTCCTAAAAGCCTTGAAACAGTCAGAGCAACAAACAGGTCAAATTGAGCTCTCTTAAATAGAAATTCTTAAATAAGTTCATCGTAATACATTTGGCAACCATGTTGATGCTGCCGGGAATATAATCATTAATATTCCATATATTATTCCTACAAAGACGAACAATGGCACCTCTTTAAAAGCATTTCCTGGATTTTCTTTTATCACACCCGCTGAAGTGTAAATACCAACACATACGGGTGGTGTGATCATCCCAATACCTGCAAATGCAACAAAAACAACATATAGATGCAATAAGCTTTGGTTTAACGAAATTATAAGTGCAGCAAAAATTGGAACTGTTAAATAAAACACTGGTACAATTTCAATAAACGTTCCTAAAATAAGACATATTATGGCCAGAGATAACCAAAAAAACCAAATCCCAGCTCCCATCTCGGTAAAATATAAAATTAATTTTTGTGGAACTTGTGTGTAAGTCAAGACTACACTCAAGAACGTTGCTGTAGCTATAATAGAGAAAATAACTGCAGTAATTGAAGCTGTTTCTCTAAGGCATAGAATTAAAGAGCTTATCGTTAGCTCTCTATAGATAACCGCTCCCATAATGATTGCCCACACCCCGGCAACGGCCGCTGACTCCGCAGGGGTGAGGAGCCCTGCATATATACCCCCAAGGATAATAATAGGTGTAAACAAAGCTGGGAGTGCTTTTATACCAGCAGTTAACTTACCATAATTAGAGACCCTTTCTGGGCTCTTAATATTTCTACATTTTATGAGAACTAGAACAATCATTAATACCAAGAGAATAAGACCTGGCACAATACCAGCAGCAAAAGTTTGAGACACTGGAACATTAGTCAATGCACTAAATAGTATTGCTGCATTTGAAGGAGGGATAAGTGCTTCCAAAAGTGCAGCAGATGCTGCTAGCACAACAACAAAAGGCTTAGGATAGCCTTGCTCGATCATTTTTGGCATCATAATTGTGCCAACTGCAGTTATAGCTGCCAGGATAGATCCACAAAATGCAGCAAAGAAACCCATTGCTATAACCATTGCTATTCCCAGGCCACCAGGCCAATGGCCTACCAAAGCCGTTGCAAACGATACCAACCTTGATGCTGCACCACCGCGTAACATTGCCATTCCAGCAAAAATAAATAAGGGGACCGCAATCAATACATGCTTTGCTAGCGCTTGAAATGAGATTTGTATAAGAGTAGACCACGGTAAATTAAGTCCCCAAATCGCTGCAACAGAACTACCAATAGCAAAAACTAAGAATATTGGTAAAGATATGGCTAGAAAAAAAGTCGATAAGGCTAAAGAAAATATATACATATTTTAAAGGTTCCCAAAACTTTTTGAAAAAAATGTTTTAATATCCAACAGTATTAATTCCAACGAGATTAAGCCCAAAATAATAAAACCAACAGGGAACGCCAAATAAATCCACCAAACCGGAATCTCTATTTCTAATTCCATCGTTTCACCTAGTTGTATGAATAATTGGGTAGCTTCTATCCCAGCCTGAGTGAAAATTATGGCTGCTATGAAAGCTGTAATATGAGTTAAAAATTTTAGAAAGGATACCTGTGCCTTATTTAGAAAAACGGTTACAAAATCTACAGATATATGTTGCCCAGACTTAAATAAAGGACCTAGCAGAGGAAAGACTAACCAGGTAACCATAGCTGGAGGTAACTCAATAAACCAGTCATAGCCATTACCTGAAACATATCTTGTCACCGCACTCATTGTCAGCGCAAGAACAATCAATCCAATAAGAGTTGTCGCTAAAGCAAAAACACATTGGGAGACAATTTTGTTAAATTTCTCTAAAGGCTTTAAAAAAAAATTAATCATGTTTATAAAAATGGCCCCTCAATCTATGAGGAGCCATTTGTTATATCTTACTGACTAGCTACAAAAGCTTGTGCCGCTTTCAAAGCGCTTGCATCGAACTGATCCGCCATGTCTGGTAAAACAACCTCGTTCATCAGTTTATCGAACTTAGCTTTCTCTGCACCACTTAGTGTCGTGACAATCCCACCCATTGCTTGGAATTTCTTAAGAGAATTTTCACCAGCGTCAAAGATTGTATCTGTTGCCTTCTTACCTATCTCTGCACCAACAGTCATAAGAAGATCTTGAAGATCTTTTGGCAAGCTATCAAACCAAGTTGCATTTGCCATAATATATGCATCAGCATAATACTGGTACGGTTTTTGAGCATACTTAAGATGTTCCCACCAGCTGTAAGCCTCAACGCTTCCCGGAGGAGTATTGATTGTGTCAATCATCCCAGTTTGTAACGCTGTATAAACCTCACCTGTTTTCAAAGAGACAATAGACGCTTCCATTGCTTTCCACATTGGCCTTTCACTTCCTAAAAGCGCTCTTGCTTTAAGACCCTTCATTACGTCTATCCCAGTTAACTCTCGTGCACCACTAAAGGTCATAATCGGACCAACCGGATTATACATAATGAGTTTTGTATTACTTTTTTTAGTAATATTATTCCATATTTCACTACCTGTCTTATCTTCTAAGAAAAACCGTCTTTGCTCATCGTAAGACCCAAACAACCCTGGAAACGATGCAACACTAAAGTTTTTATTAATTTTTGGAAAACTTACAACTCCTACTATACCGCCCATTTCCACGGCTCCTGAAGTAACACCACCCATTACACTCCTAATATCAAAGAGTTGTTTTGAGGGGTAAAACTCAACTTTTAATCTTCCATTTGATCTTTTTGTTACTTCGTCAGCAAAAAGTTGTGAGTGGATAGCACTCTGGTGTGTAGGTGACCAATGGCCTGATATTCGGGCTAAATACTCTTCCGCGGCAAATGTGGGCGAAGCTAACAGGCCAACCACTAATACTAGCTTAAAATATATAAATTTCATCATCTTTAATATTCCTCCCAGAAATAAAGGTATTAATACGTGATTATTAACAAATAACTAATAAATATTATTGTTACTTACTTAACACTATGAACCCACAGGATCTCCTTAGTTAGTAGAGTTTACAAGTGAAAATAATATGGTTTATAGATAAAATTTTATCTATATATAAAGCATATATTTTTTTGGAAATTTAAAATCAGTACTCGATTATACCTTTGAAAAACCAAAGTAAGTAAACTCTTAGACAAACAGGAAAAAGTACAAAATTTTTGTGGACCTGGCCTTCACATTTGATTTAAGTCATTGAAACTTATTCAATAGATTTTGCTTCCACTATGCGTAGGGCTAGCCTTAATCTAATGGTGCATGCAATTTAGTTTCTTTCGTGATGATACCACCACGATTACCAACTTCAATCGAGCCATAACGTTCTTTGTAACAATCTGGTAAAGGGCGATCACCCTCCATAGACAACCATAAACGCATTAAATGACGTCGCTCTTTAGGATCTGGCCAATCTAAAAACCCAGTGCGATCATGCAACTGAGAATGATTATACACGAATTGCATATCTCCTGGCTCCAACTGCATACCAAAGCAAAGATCAGGATTATTTGCCAACGAGTCAAACATATCTAGCGCTTCAATATGCTCAGCAGTTAGTCGCATCGCTCCCTCGAACCTTTGCGCACTATCTATATATTGTCTTTGATAGAAAACAGTTAGATATCCTTGGTTCCAATTTAAAACAGGTATTTCCATAAATGGCTTCGCACCCTCAGGAATTTCTCCACGACGATCTGTGGCGATAGGATCAAATAGTTTTTCTAACAAATCAGGGCATTCTAACTTCATGCGGTTATAAATGGACTCAGCACTTACTAATAATGATCGTCCACCTTCTTTGGCTTCTTTGATGCAAACTAGGCCTACGACATCGGCACTATCTGTATGGAATGTTTGACGATCACAAGTTTGATAAATTCGACTATTAGGATCGTTTGGATCTGCACCGATATCACGAACATGCCCTAAAATATGACCATCAGAGTTTTGCGAACGAGCACTTCCAAGATGTGACCCTAACCCACAAAAGATTGTTGCAGTAAAATCTTGAGAATAATTTGTAATGGGCAGACCACGTAGGACTTCTACGCCAGTTCCTTTTAACAATTTATTTTGCAAACTATTAATGTGCTTTAGAAATGTTGTTAGTGGGAATGTTTCTTTAGTAATTTCACCAATATCAACACCAAGACTTAGGAAATACTGAGCAGCATTTTCTAAATCTTTGATATCTTCCACTGTTAGACTATATAGCCAAGCATCGGGATTAGCCGCCATATCTTTTCCTAACCATGCAGAAGGTCCAACTAGTGTTTGAGGTAGATCTTTCAAGTCTTGAGGACTAGCCTGTGGCATACGGATATCTCCTTTTAAAAAGTACATGCAAGCGTTTGTCGACTAAGGGATTAATTGCTAATTAGAATTTGAAAAATTAAATACTTGAGATACCCAACCGTTACAATGGCTCTATCTTAACAAACTTTGTTTCCTGCCATAAAGATTCAAAAACTTTTTTGCTGTGACAATTGCTCACTATTTAAAATTATTCTTTTCCTGTATATTGAATACATATAATTTTACTCAGGAGAAAATCATGAAACTTAGGACTTTACTACTTATTTTGATTTTAGGAGTGTTCCCTTCATTTGCATTTTCATATTCGTGTCCAATGAAAATTGGTGATGTGAATCAAGCAATTTCAGAACTAGATATAACTAAACATGGGGCTATAATTGAAGCTGCAAAAATGCTAAGAACCAAAGGGGAAGAAGCACACAAAAATGGAGATCATCAACTATCAGAAGATATTCTTGCAGCCGCTTTAAGGCTTTTGGACGTATAAACCAAATTTAATAAGATTTTGGCGGCAAAGCATCCGCCCATTTTAAGTTTAAATAAAAGATTCTGTTAGCGTGCTGAGGTTTTTATTTGCTTTTAGCCTACTTCTTCTTACTTTTACTGCTATTATCTTTTGAAAAATATAGAACGACCGCTATTACAACAATCACCCCACCCACGATAATTTGATTTAAAAATTCTTCCATTCTAAAATCGTAACAGAAATCCGCTAAGAATAGAAGAAGAAATTAGATTTTATTAGGTTTAGATTTACCCTAACGATCACAATGTAATGTAACTATCCAATCGGTAACTTTTTGAATTGTAACAAAGTTGCAAAGCTGTGGGTTTACTTTATGTAATAAATATAATTTATGTATCTTTCGATCTTAAAAATACCGGTCAGTATAAAATATAGGAGATTAAATATGCTTGTTAAACTTACCCAAGACCTTTCTCGTGGACTTGCTCCATGGAAAGAAATGTTTTTTGAAAATGAGGCAGAGCTAAATGCTCTTGGAGCTAAACTCATTTTTGCAGGAACAGAAAAAGATGATGACAACAAATTAACGGTCATAATAGACTTTGATTCCCCTGAAGCAATGAAAGCATTTGGAGGTCATGAAGGCTTAAAAGCCAAAAGAGCCGCCGCTGGTGCCTTATTAGAAACAACCGCAATTACCGTTATGAGTGATGAAGCTTTCACTAGGACCGCTTAAGTCACTGTTTTAAAATATAATTTTAACAAAAAATATGATTGGATTAAAAATAATGACTCTTTATGATAAATTACAAAAAAGTATGGCTGACAGAGATGTTAACTCTTATGCAAATCTTATTCACGAAGATGCAGTTTTTGTTTTTCACAAAACAGGTAACGAGTTTTCAAAAAGTGACTGGATGTCTATGGCTACAGGTATGATGACTAATGAAAAGTTTGTTCAAGACTCATCGCGATGCGTTTATGAAAATGATGATATCTTGGTAATGCACGATTTCATGTCTTACCCTGATGACACAAAAGAGGCCGTTATGGGCGTTATCATGAAAAAAGACGGAAAAATTGTTCGTATGGAAACTGGTGCTACTCTACTCAGCTAAAATGAACTTAGTGAACTAAATGTCTTTTTTTGATGTTTAATGTGGCTTTAAAGAGGTGAACTATTTTACCTCTTTAAAGCCACTAGGTTTCTTAAATGTTATGTGAGCATTGTCAAAAAATCTTACTAACGGCTGAGATCAAAGTCTTGAAACCCTGTCTTTGACACCAGTGAATCAATAAATATTATATCTGCATATATTATATTAATTATTATCATGATTTCCAATCTAGGCACAGTTTTTACCTAAAGAAAAATATTATAAGAAAGATAAATAAAAATGCTTAAACGTATATTTTGGATATTTGTTGGAGTATTATTAGTGTATCTTTGGAAAAAAATTCTTTAGATATTGTCAAGAAATGTTCATTTACTCGGATCAATGTAAACGCTTTTGAAAGAGTTACTTGGGCAGTCACATTATTTTTCCAATGAGGTGTCCAATCACCATCTAGACGAAGGGAAACTCCTGCAGCGTCCTCTTCTAGTTTGACAACATGAAGCTCACTTTTGTTGCCACCATATTTTTCTTGGGCCTCTTCGAATTTATCATAAACGAGCCGGATGACTGGTGCTGTCGTTCAAGCGTCATCGCAGGCTACCATTATTAACCGCTAGTCTTTTTGGCAAAGGTCTAACGAAAAAGACGAGTCATAATGGCAGTAAATACTGAAGGTGCGTCATGATGCATGCACCAACTATCACTTGCGCCTATTTTGAGTGTATTCCAGGCTCGGGACAGATCAAATTTAAGGTTGTAGCTGCTCCCATCGCACCTAGTCCAATAAAACCTATGCGCATTAGTGTTACTACTTCCTTTAATTAGAGTTTTTCAATTATATCCAAATTATTTTTTTTACTAAACATTATTTATCAACTTTGATCATTTCTTTGGCTAAAACCCCTTATGTTGTGAAGAGTAAAACTGGCATCAAGAGAACCTATAAGTACAGCCTTAAAAAACTCCGACAAATTTATGCAACTAAAATAAAAAAATGCTCTCTAAGGTAAAAAAATATTCCTTAAAAGTTCTAAAAGCGACGAGTCTGCCGCAAATAGGCAATTCGACTAGTTCAATCTATAACAATTTTGAAGCAATAAAGCAGGAGATTACGATAAAAACCAATCAGTGGCTAACCGTTTTGAAATAGCAGGCTGATGGTGCCGTATGTAAATTTTAACAAATTTACTGCGTCAAAACCGTGAACTCTTATTCAATAAAAGAGAGTATAAAAATGTCTTCAACCCTTTCTCGCCGTTCCGGTGGCCGCTCTGCCCGAAAAGCTCTTCGCTCAGCTCCTCTTACTGAAGATGTTCGTCCAATTCGGGCAGGCATAGAAGGCGGCACATACAAGCCACTTTCTGATCTTGATGTCCAAAAAATACATATAGCTGCTCTTGATGCACTCGAAACTATCGGTCTTGCTGATGCACCTCCATCAGGTGTAGAAATCCTTACAGGTGCTGGAGCAATCCAAGGTGAGGATGGTCGTATTAGATTCCCTCGCACACTGGTAGAAGATATGCTGTCTAAAGCCTGTCGCGAAGTTACACTGTTCAGTCGTGATGGTAAAAATGATCTCATACTTTCAGGTAACCGTGTCCACTATGGTACCGCGGGCGCTGCTGTGCACATTGTAGATGTTCATGGAAATCAGTATCGCGAATGCACCGTCCAAGATTTGCATGATGCCGCACGCATCGTAGATAAACTGGATAACGTGCACTTCATGCAACGTCCAATGGTCTGTCGTGATATTCCTAACAATTATGAAATGGATCTAAATACAATCTTTGCCTGTACATCAGGGACAACCAAGCACATTGGCACATCATTCACCGAACCCTCTTTTGTGCCCGGCGCGTTTGAAATGCTCTATGAAATTGCTGGTGGAGAGAAAAAATACCGCGAACGTCCCTTTGTTTCTAACTCCAACTGCTTTGTTGTACCGCCAATGAAGTTTGCGACAGAAAGTTGTGAGGTGATGGAGGCTTGTATTCGTGGTGGTATGCCAGTGTTGTTACTTTCAGCTGGAATGGCGGGAGCCACAGCCCCCTCAACTGTTGCAGGCGCAATTACGCAGGCGACTGCCGAATGTCTCGCAGGGCTTGTTTATGTAAATGCTATTGTTCCTGGGCATCCTGCCATCTTTGGCACTTGGCCCTTTGGTCTAGATTTGCGCACAGGAGCTATGTCTGTTGGATCTGGCGAACAAGCCCTCCTCACCGCAGGTTGTGCGCAAATGCACAAATTTTATAACCTTCCAGGAGGCGCCGCAGGCGGCGCATCTGACTCCAAAATGCCAGATATGCAAGCAGGTTGGGAACAAATGTGTTCAAACGTAATGGCGGGGCTCTCAGGCCTCAACATGGTATATGAAGCAGCAGGCATGCATGCTTCCCTTCTTGGGTTTTGTCTTGAAAGTTTAATTCTTAGTGATGATATTATCGGTCAAGCTTTAAGGTGCGTACGTGGAATTGAAGTCACTGATGAAACCCTCGCCCTCGATCAAATTGCGCAGGTTTGTATGGGCGGACCCGGTCATTATCTTGGTGAAGATCAAACTCTCAAACGTATGCAATCAGATTATGTCTACCCCACATTGGGCGACCGCACCTCGCCCAAAGAGTGGGTCGAACTCGGAAAGCCCGATCTACTAGAGAAGGCAACCAAGCGTAAAGAGGAAATACTCTCGGAACGCTCTGCGGCCATCTTTGATTATCAACTCGACGCAAGCTTACGCAAAAAATACAAAATTCATCTTCCTATCTAAAAATCATAATGTAATCAGATCATCTAGATGGAGAAAGCAGTTCACTTTCCTATGCTACAGTATAACGGGATCACCAATCTAGTTCACGTTTGAAAAACTCTAAAGGTTAGCTTTCGGCACGCTGGTTTTAAAGAAACTATCTGCTCTTCCTGCACTAAGTTTGTAATTAAAAAGGTTTTAGTTCCTCCAAGTTTTTTGGAACGGCCCTAGTTTATTATTAATACAAGACATTTTACCTAACCCAATTAAAACTCAAGCTGGTAACGTAAATTAGACTGCGGAAGTGCATTAGGTTAAAAATTTCAAAGTTAAAAAGATTGCTAATAAGGAAAAAATATTGTGAAATGATGAACGGTCTGCCAACAGAATTTTTTCTGCATTTAAAAATATACTGATTAAGGAGAACTAATAATGAAACGTCCTAATAAAAGTGCCTTAGATCGTAGAAAAAACTTTGATGTGCAGTATGATTCAGTAACTCAAAATGATTTAACGCCAAAAAATAATGTTTCATATGTCAGAGGCCCCACGGAACCGCCACTCGTTAATTCCACCGTTCCGCAGCTCTTACAAAATTCTGTTTCCAGACATGGTTTGAAGGACGCCTTAATTTTTCCAAATCATAGATTGACCTATTGTGATTTTGATAAAGCTGTGGATGAGTTGGCTCTTGGTTTTTTAGCTATTGGTTTAGATAAAGGTGATCGACTAGGCATTTGGTCACCTAACCGTCTTGAATGGGTTCTCACACAGTTTGCAACTGCCCGGATCGGTGTGATACTTGTCAATATTAACCCTGCTTATCAACTTTTGGAATTAGAATATTCTTTAAATCAAGTTGGTTGCAAAGCACTTGTCTTAGCAAAGAAATTCAAAAATTCTGAATACCTTCAAATGATCCATAAATTAGCTCCAGAACTGGAAAATTGTTGCCGAGGTGAACTGCACGCCGCAAAACTACCAGACCTTAGGCACGTAATTGTGATGGATGAAGTTGAAAGCTTTGATAGGTTTTGGTCTTTCGACTACGTTGCATCTCTCGGGGGACCAACCGAGCAGTTAAGGCTCACTGAAATAGAGCAAGAGCTAAAGCCAGATGATGAGATTAATATACAATTTACTTCTGGAACTACCGGCCAACCGAAAGGGGCAACTTTGTCCCATTACAATATTGTTAATAATGCACACCTTGTAACAGATAAGATAAAGCTTACTGATAGCGATCGTTTGGCAATTCCCGTTCCTCTTTATCATTGTTTTGGCATGGTAATGGCTGTCCTTGGTGCTGTAAGTAAAGGTGCCGCGATGGTCTTTCCTGGTGAGGCATTTGATTCCAAACAAACATTAGACGTCGTGGCGAGAGAAAAATGCACTGCTCTTTACGGGGTTCCCACAATGTTTGTTGGAATGCTTCAGGAGCTTGAGGTTACGCCACGTGATATGACCTCATTGCGGACAGGGATTATGGCCGGGACACTATGTCCAGTAGAAGTAATGAAAAAAGTAAACACTCAAATGAATATGAGGGAGGTGACAATCTGTTATGGAATGACAGAGACTGCGCCTGTTTCTTTCCAAAGTTTTGTTGATGACCCTGTTGATAAGCGCTGTGAAACAGTTGGCCGCATTCACCCCCACTTAGAGGCAAAAATAGTGGATGAGCATGGTGATATTGTTTCAGTTGGTACAGCAGGAGAGCTTTGTACACGAGGTTATTCAATCATGACAGGTTATTGGAATGACATTGAACGGACAAATGAAACAATCAAAGACGGTTGGATGCATACTGGCGATTTAGCAGTGTTTGATCAAGAGGGATACTGTACCATTACAGGCCGTCTAAAAGATATGATAATCCGAGGTGGCGAAAACATTTATCCCAGAGAAATAGAAGAGTTCCTATTTTCACACCCAAAAATTCGTGAGGTTCAGGTATTTGGAGTACCTGATGAAAGGATGGGAGAGGAAGTATGCGCATGGGTGGTTCCCATACCAGGAGTTGATATTAAGCAAGAAGAATTAACTCAGTTTTGTAAAGGAGAGATAGCCCATTTTAAAATACCTAGGTATTTTAAATTCGTTCAGGAGTTACCAATGACAATCACAGGAAAACCTCAAAAATTTATTATGAGAGACAAAATGATTGAAGCTCTTGATAAAAAAATACCTAATGGCTGATGTTCGAATAAGGATTACAAGATAGGAAATGTTGTGTCAGGTCTTAAACGCTGTATCCTTACCGTCAACTCGCACGTAATCCTCTTTACCACCGAAGCTTTCACCATCTTTTAGTAGGCCAGTCCCAGGTATAAAATTAACCTCTAAACGGATTCCATCCGGGTCTTCAAATAAAACATAGTAATATCCTGGAGCCCACTCTCTCTCTTCAGGGCCACGCACAATTCTCGCTCCAAGTGAGATCACAAGTGATGCTGTTTTATCAACATCTGCGCGAGACCTAGCTCGAAGACAGAGATGGTGTAATCCGACTCTGTATTGTTGAAAGCATTCCTTCGAAAATTCAGGATCACATTTACGCACACCTATCGCTGTGCGAGCTCCTACATGGTAGCAGAAATCAGGCCCGTCATGTACTAGGGACATGCCAAACTTGGGCAATAGGCTGCCATAAAAATGGCGAGCTTTTTCAAACTGGCTTACTGTCAGGATTACATGCGCCATGCCATTTATATCGATTTTAGTATTATCTTCAGTCATGCCGTAGTCATTGCACTACCCAATGCCTTTACAGCATCGGCTCGACCTGGTGAGGGTGGAATATTAAGCCCACGCTCGCACGCAGGGCGAGAACGCATTTCATTCATCCATCGTTCAAGATCTATTAGTCCTTCGGTCGGCACACGAGCCCACCTGTGGCTTCTGATCCATGACCAATTTGAAATATCTGCAATAGAAAAATTGTCTGCCAACCAAGTACGATTTACAAGACGACTATTAAGAACTTCGTAGAGCCGTCGAGTTTCATTATGATACCGTTTTCGAGCGGCAGGAACATCATCGGGGAAGTAACGCTCGAATGCTACTGCTTGACCCTGCATTGGCCCAATCCCACTAGCTTGAAACATTAGCCATTGAATCACTTCATGGCGCTCTGGGCCTTTGCTAGGTAACAGTTTGCCAGTTTTCTCAGCTAAATAAAATAAAATAGCATTAGAATCAAAGATAGTTTGTCCATCGGCACCATGATCAACAATGACTGGAATACGGCCATTTGGGTTCATATTCAAAAATGTAGATTTGTGTTGATCACCAATAGAAAGATCTACATATTTCACCTTATAATCCAACTCCAATTCTTCAAGAACCATTGCGACTTTCCAACCATTTGGTGTAGGCGATGTGTAAAGATCAATCATTAAAGCTGTGTCCTTTCTGAAATTATTAGGTTATTACTTATTTATATAATGTAAACAGATATCATTTGGATTTTGGAATAAAAAATTATGTCTAAAGCTACCTGGTATTTTGACTTTATTTCACCTTTTGCCTATCTACAGTTAGCGCGTTTTTCTGAATTACCTCAGAGCCTAGATATCACTTTAAAACCCGTACTGTTTGGATCTTTACTCAAGCATTGGGGCCAACTGGGACCTGCGGAAATTCCAGCTAAAAGACGTTTTGTTTATCGATTTTTTCAATGGAACGCAGATCGACTTAGTATTCCATTTTCTATGCCACCACGCCATCCATATAATCCTCTTCCCTCGCTACGTCTTTGTGTTGCTGCAGGTAGTCAGCTCCATCACGTTAAGGCAATTTTTAATATAATTTATGGGCAAGGGATTCAGCCAGACACCACGGACGGGATTCAAGCTATAGCAAAAGCCATAGGCATATCTAACCCTAACACAGTTATTAATGACCATAATGTCAAACAAAAGTTAAGAGAAAATACTAATCTTGCAATAAACGAAGGTGTATTTGGTGTGCCCAGCTTTGTTTTACATAAAGAAGTCTTCTGGGGTGGAGATGCTACAGAAATGTTCTTAAATTATTTAGATAATCCAGATTTATTTCAAACACCTGAAATGATTAGAATTTCCACTATGCCAATGGGAAAAAAAAGGAGTTAAAAACAATAATGACTGATTCAAAAGGTTGCAGGTATGATTGATCCATTTTCACATCATCCTAATTTGCGTAGTTTTATAAAACCAAGCAAAGACTCGTTTTTTCGGACAATAACAACTGAGCAAGTGAAGGAGATGTTAGCTAATTCTGGTCTTCCTTTAACACTTGAGTTCTATGATGACGAAACCCGTGAAACTCTAAGAAGGAAAGCCTTGGCTAATCATAAGGGCGATCTTCTAATTTTTGCTTACGGATCTCTGATATGGGACCCAGCTCTCGAATTCTCAGGAATAAGACATGCTTTCGCACCTAAACATCAGCGCCGTTTCATTTTAGTTGACACACATGGAGGTCGCGGCACTGCCGAAGCACCGGGGCTCATGGCTGCCCTTGATAATGGTAAAGGATGTGAGGGTTTTGCATTCAAAATATCTGCTGAGAAAGTTGAAACTGAAACTGAAATTTTGTTTCGCCGTGAAATGATTGCCCCCGGATACCATGCTCGTTTTATTACAGTTCAAATTGATGGTGTAGACAAAAAAGCCTTAACTTTTGTTGCCGATCATACTACGGAAATGATGCTTCCAAACATTTCGCGGAGTGAACAGATAAGATATGTAGCAACAGGAGTAGGAATACTAGGTAGTAGTCTTGAATATTTGCAAAATACTGTAAAAAATTTGGATGAAATAGGTATTAATGATACTGATGCCTCAGAGTTGTTGGAACAGGTTTTGTTATATCAAGCTAATGCATCTAACGAATTCGTAGAGTAAGATAATCTTAGGCAAAACCTAAACTATTTCTTTCTATTATTATATTTAAGTTGTAATTAAGAAAGCTGTGTTGATGAAAGTATTGAGTTGGAATTGTAACTGCAAATTTAGAGATAAGTATCAGTTATTAAAAAAATATAACGCAGACATATTAATTATCCAAGAGTGTGAAGATCCACAGCAGAGTTCAGATTCAGAATATAAACAATGGGCTAAAAACTACCTTTGGGTAGGGGATAAAAAACATCAGGGTTTAGGTGTCTTTGCCAAAACCAATATTACATTAAAAGCATTGCCACCGCACTCAAACGCCTACAAACTTTTCTTACCTGTATTAATTAATAACCAATATACTTTAGTTGCTGTTTGGACGAAAAGTGCATCAACTATAAAAAAAGGGTATATAAATCAGCTTTGGAATTTTTTATTAGAAAATAGAGAATTTTTAGATTTTTCAAAAATTATAATTGCTGGCGATTGGAACAGTAATGCACAGTCGGATAGAAAACGTTCAGAAGGTAATCATTCCGATGTTGTTCGATTTCTCAAGAAAGAGGACGTTCATAGTGCCTATCACTACCTTCAGAAAATAGAGCATGGCGATGAAAGTATGGCAACATTTTTTCTACATCGAAATATAAAAAAACCATACCATTTTGATTATATTTTTACTCATAAAAGTTGGTTGAACCAGGATTGCTCTTTTTCTCTATCTAAACCTACTCAATGGCTTAAATACAGTGATCATATTCCTATACTACTCGATACAAAAAATCACATATAACTCTCACGATAATTTCGTGAGGGGTTAAATTAGAGGCCCATATCATGAATACTCATCAATACATGCGCTCATTAGATTTTTGTACGCTATTACGCCGATCTTGATTTTTGAACCTAAAATGCATATTCACGCCAGTAAAAGCTAATCACTATAAAAGATGATTTATCCAAAGAAATCGGTGGCTTTGGAGATTTATTATAATCTAGTAAGATTACCCCGCAGCCAAAATAAAGCGATGTCAAAGTACATCCAATTTAACCTCAGACTAATTTAACTTTAATTCATTTTCTACTTTGATAAGAGCCATTTCAAGAATATCGAACATTTCATCAATTTGTTTCAATGTAATGATAAGTGGAGGTGAAAAAACAGCCATATTGATAAGAGGGCGCACTATCAACCCCAGCTCTTCACAAGCCTGATCAACCCTTGATCCCAGCGAACGTTCTGCTTCAAGATCATCAGCTTTGCATTCAATGCAACCAAGTAAACCCATTCCACGAGCGTCACCAACAATGTCGTACTTCATAAGTTCTTTTAGACGCTTTTGGAAATGGGGTGTTACATTGCGGACATTTTCTAGAATTTTTTCATTTTCAATAATTTCAATATTTTTCAAAGCAGCAACACACGATACCGGATGACCAGAATAGGTATAGCCATTTGTGAATGCAGACTGTTCTTCACCTTGACTCAGGGCCTCCATAACCCGATCTGAGATAATACATGCGCCCAACGGCAAATAACCTGACGTTAACCCTTTTGCGCAAGTTATTATGTCAGGTACAAAGTCAAACACCGCTTCTGATGCAAACCAGTGACCCAAACGGCCAAACCCTGTTACAACCTCATCTGAGATATAGAGAATATCATTTTCACGACAAATCTCCCAAGTTCTCTTTTGATATCCAGAAGCAGGGACAATTACGCCACCTGAACTCAGAATAGGTTCTGCAATAAATGCTCCAATTTTATCAGCACCTAACTTAGAAATAGCAGCCTGCAAATCCATTATTTTGGCGTCACACCACTCTTGCGTGCTCATGCTATCGGGTCTGCAATATGGGTTCACATCTGGTAAAAAATGAACAAGTTGCGTGTCAAAATCAAAATGAGATTTATCTCTATCCTTACCTGACACAGAATGCGCCAAATAAGTGGATCCATGATATCCTTTTTCACGGGCGATTATCATCTTTTTTTTGGGAAACCCACGACGATTATTTAAGTATTGCATTGTTCGCAGTGCAGTATCTACAGCCGTTGATCCACCTGTTGTAAAAAACACATTATTCAGATCGCCCGGCGCTAGATCAGCAATTTTTTTTGCCAAAATTACAGATGGTTCTGACGAATTTGTAAATGGAGAGGTGTAAGATAATTTTTCCACCTGTACCGCAATTGCTTCAGCCATATCTTTTCTTCCGTACCCAATTTGGCTACACCACATTCCACCCGGTCCATCAATGTAGCGTTTCCCAGAACCATCCCACATATAGATTCCGTCAGCAGACGCGACAAACATGTTATCATAACCTCTCCAGCTGTCGATAGCCGCCCATGGATGAATTTGGTGGGTACGATCCCAAGACTTTAGCGTTTCAAGGTTTGGCTCGTTTGCAGATAATGTTGAAATTGTCATTTCTATTCCCTAATAAAATTTATTTAATAAATTGAAACGTCATTTTACGTGTTTAGCAAGTTGTTGATCTAAAAGATCACGCTTCTGTTGTCTAAACATGATAAGTGCCGCAATTGCTATGCAAACTGCAACTACCAATATAATGATTGTTGCCAAGGCATTTATGTCAGGGCGCAAACCAAGTCGAATTCGAGAAAAAATTAATATGGGTAATGTGGTAGCCCCAGGTCCAGTTACAAAACTGGCGATCACTAAATCGTCAAGAGACAGAGTAAACGCCAACAGCCAACCTGAAACCAACGCTGGCATCAGACGCGGAATTGTAATCGCTGTCAAAACTTTAAAGGGTTTGGCACCTAGATCAGATGCGGCCTCTTCCAACGATTGTCCCATTCCTGTTAGCCGGGCCTGAACCGTAACCGCCACATAGGCCATCGAAAATGTTATATGAGCAATTGTAATGGTAGCAAATCCACGATTTTCTGGCCAACCAAAAACTTGTCTTAGCGTGATAAATAAAACTAGCAAAGACAGACCTGTTATAACCTCAGGCATAACCAAGGGGGCCATAAGCATCCCACCAAACAAAGTGCGACCTCTGAATTGACCAAATCGTACCATTGATAAGGCCGCTAATAAACCAAAGATTGTGGCAAAGGTTGCATTCACAAGTGCAATTTTAAGACTTAAACTGACAGCGCTCCATACCTCTTCAGATGCAAAAAGAACTTCATACCATCTAGTTGACCAACCACCCCAAACTGGAACCAATTTAGAATAGTTAAACGAGTAGACAACCAAAAGGATCATTGGAATATAAAAAAATGCTAACCCAAGTGTAATCATAACTGTAAGGAAACGAGAGCGCCTACCGTGCATTTTCTATTTTCCTCCCGTCGATTTGCCCTGATAATACTGAAATACTATAATGGGCAATACAAGCAAGAAGAGCATAGTGAGAGCAACTGCTGATGCCACAGGCCAATCAGTATTTCGCGAAAACTCATTATATAAAACGCGACCAATCATTTGAACATTACCACCCCCTAGTAAGTCAGGAATAACGTATTCACCAGTTGCAGGAATAAATACAAGTAATGAGCCGGCGATAACACCCGGCATAGTTAATGGCAGTGTTACTTTAAAAAAGGTGTTAGTCGGCCTTGATCCCAAGTCAGCTGCCGCTTCATTTAAACTGCCATCAAGTTTTTCTAGGTTGGCGTAAAGTGGTAATATCATGAACGGCATATAGGTATAAACAATACCAATATAAACAGCGAATTCTGTATACAACATTTGAATAGGTTCACTGATAATTCCGAGTGCTATTAGAATACTGTTAATAGTACCTTGATCCGAAAGCAGTCCCATCCATGCATAAACACGTAACAGAAAAGATGTCCAAAATGGTAAGATAACCAAGAAAAGAAAAATTGGCTTTGCTAATGGACCAGAACGAACAATCCCATAGGCGATAGGATAACCAAACAAGAGACAAAAGAATGTCGAAACTGCCGCAATTTTTACTGAGTTTAGGTAAGTATCAAAGTAAAGATTATCAGTCATGATATAAATGAAATTATCAAAAACAATTCGCACCGTTACAATACCACTGTCTGTCCACTCGAACATATTAGAAAATGGCGGACTCGCTATTTTTAATTCTGCAACACTAATTTTTGCGACAATAAAGAATGGAAGTAGAAAAAATAATAAAAGCCAAACGAAAGGAATAATTATTACAATTAACCGCCAATGTTTCTGAATTTTTTGACCAACCCGGCTAGGCAACAAGCTCCGTTGTTCAGCGCTTGTTCTATTAACACTTTTGGTGTTCTCATTCATGAGGTTAACAACATTACGCTCTCAGGTTCCCAACTCAAAAATACTGTATCTTCCCAAGTAATGCTATGAGTGCGGCTCATCGGTCGTCTTTGGTTCGGTGCTGTTACATCAACAATTTGCCCATTTTGAAGACGAACTTTGTAAATAGACGTTTCGCCAAGGTAGCCTATGTCTTCAACCTGCCCCATAATTTGATTGGGCCCTGTGTTTTTAGGTGATGTTATACTAAGGTGAATCTTCTCAGGTCTTAGCCCAACCCAAATTTGTTTATTTTCTGCAACTGATTGACCATGGTTTATATACACCTCTCCAACATTAGTAGACACTAGGACATGATCTGAGCCATCTTCGCTTACACGACCTTCAAAAATATTAGCAGAACCAATAAAGTCAGCAACAAATCTAGATTCAGGAAACTCGTAAATTTCTGTAGGTGTCCCAATTTGTTTAAACCTACCAGCATCCATAACGGCCATCCTCGAAGACAAAGTCATAGCTTCCTCTTGATCATGAGTTACCACTATAAAGGTAACCCCTACTTGTTCTTGAATATTAGCAAGTTCGAATTGAGTTTGCTTTCGTAACTTTTTATCAAGAGCTGCCAGAGGTTCATCCAACAATAATAACTTTGGTTCTTTAACCAACGACCTTGCCAATGCTACCCTTTGGCGTTGTCCTCCAGAGAGCTGTTGAGGCCTACGTTTTTTGTACCCTTCAAGCTCAACCAATTTTAGGATGTCATGAACACGATCTGCAATTTCATCCTTAGGCATAACATCTTGTTGAAGACCAAATGCAATATTTTTTTCAACTGTCATATGTGGGAAAAGCGCATAACTTTGAAACATCATATTAGTTGGGCGTTCGTAAGCAGGAACGTTAGACATATCCATGCCATCTATATGAATCGTTCCAGCCTCTGAATATTCAAATCCAGCAAGCATTCTTAAAAGTGTTGATTTACCACAACCAGAACCACCAAGAAGACAAAAAAGTTCACCCTGGTATATGTCTAAATCGACATTATCAACTGCTATAACATCGCCAAACTTTTTTGTTAGCCCTTTAATCTGCACAAGTGGTTTAGTTTTGTCGTCAGTGTGCCAAGTTGTATGATCTACGTTCGATTTTTCTATCAAATCAAATCTCACTATTTATAATTACTGACAAAAGTAAGACGGCGATATGAAATTACCGCCGTCAAATCTTTATGAGTTTAATTACCCGCTTTAAAATTAGTCCAGGTTCTTGTTTGAAGACGCTTAACTTTTGGTGGTAAAAGTGCTGTTGTGTACATGTGATCAACTTGATCAGATGTTGGAAAAGCAGCTGGGCTAGATGTGACTTCTTCGTCAACTAAGCTCTTCCCTGCTAGATTTGCAGTTGCATACCAAGTGTAGTTACTGTCAGCGGCAGCAACTTCCGGACGCATCATGTAGTTCAAGAAAAGATGTGCGTCATCCTTGTTACTAGCATCAGCTGGAATAAGCCAACCATCGATCCAAAGCTGTGCTTTACCTTGCCCTGCTGGTAGGAAGAAATCAAGAATTACACCTGTGTTCGCTTCAGCCGCACCTGACATTGCAAGCAATCCATCTGGCCCCCAAGTTACAGACACACAGAATTCTTTTTGGGGCATGCGTTGGTACGCATAATTATCAAAAGTTTTCACATGCGGACGAATCTTGGCCAGCATTGCACCAACTTTTTTATAATCATCTGAATTAGTCGAATTTGGATCAAGTCCCATATGGGCTAGTGCCATTGGAATGATATCACCAGGCGAGTCTAATAATGATACACCACATTTAGATAGTTCTTTAAGGTGTACTGGATTGAAAATCATATCCATTGAACCGATAGGAGCATCTGGATATGTCGCCATAATTAATTCTTTGTTATATGTAACCCCATGTGAGCCCCACATATAAGGTACAATGTGAGCGTTATCAGGGTCCCAATTGCTTGCTAACTGAGTCATAAGCGCCGGGTCCATATTTGCAAGTTGATCCAACTTTGATTTATCAAGGGGAGCAATAATGCCTGCCTGAATCAAGCGTGCTGTGTCACTACCAGAGTGACTGACAACATCATATCCGCTACTACCCGCAAGCAATTTAGCATCAATTGATTCAGCAGAATCATATTCATCATATATAACCTTTATTCCGTACTCAGTTTCGAAATTTTTAATAGTATCTTCAGCGATATACTCACCCCAATTAGTAACTTTGAGAACTCGCTCTTCTGCATAAGCTAGATTGGCAAGCAACGAGCTGACTGCTAAAGTATAGGTCAGGCCTATAAATTTATTTATTAATTTCATTGTTGGTTTCCTCTCCCTAGATTAAATTCTTTTTTTGTAGTTTTGGTAATAGCTATTAATTCAGGCCAATACTTTTATCAAAATATAAGTACACCTACTAGCCATTGCCCCCCTATTCTTGCAATGGACTATTTAGTCTGTAAACATGCTATTATGTTCAACGCAATAAAGTCAAGTTGACTGATCAGTGAAATGGAATACAAATGGGCAAGCTAGTTTTTATAAATCAATTATCTGGCGACACTTTTAAAAAAAATCTTGGGTGATTTGATTGGCAGCTTAAGAAGGGCTTAACGAAAAATATGGAAATGGAAAAAAATCATAAAATATTATTTGAGCCATTAAAAATAGGCCCTAAGACAACTAAAAATCGATTTTATCAAGTACCCCACTGTAATGGAATGGGCCATCGGTGGCCACGCACAATGGCAGAAATGCGCGGTGTAAAAGCTGAGGGCGGTTGGGGTGTTGTTTGCACAGAAGAATGTTCGATACATCCAACGAGCGATCTAACCCCAGCAACGCTAATGCGCCTTTGGGACGACAGTGACCTACCAGTTCATGAATTAATGATTAATAAAGTTCACGAACATGGAGCACTTGCGGGAATTCAACTAGTACATAATGGTCAATCCGTTAGTAACTATCTTTCTCGCATGCCAGCACTTGCGCCCTCTCCTTGTCCAACTGAAACGGCTAACTCCACTCAAGCAAGAGGAATGGATAAAGAAGATATAAAAGTGTTACGGCGCTGGTTTCGCGAAGCAGCAATCAGATCTCAACGTGCTGGCTATGATATAATTTATGTTTACGCTGCTCATGGAATTATGACCCTACTCTACCAGTTTATCTTGAAACGCTACAATCAACGAACTGATGAATACGGAGGAAGCCTTGAAAACCGCGTTCGCCTTGTACGTGAAATCTTAGAAGATACAAAAGATGCTGTAGGGCAAGATTGTGCAGTGGCGTTTAGATTTGCTGTTGATGAATTACTTGGTGAAGATGGTATGCACCCTGCTGAGGCAGAAGATATTGTTGGTACATTAGCTGAAGTACCTGATCTTTGGGATGTCAACGTTGCAGACTGGGGCAACGACTCTTTGCCGTCAAGATTTGGGGTAGAGGGCGCGCAAGAAAAATATATTAAATTTGTAAAGGGCATAACTACTAAACCGGTAGTGGGTGTTGGAAGATTCACATCTCCTGATATTATGGCTTCCCAAATTAATCGCGGTGTATTGGATCTGATTGGAGCGGCAAGGCCCTCTATCGCAGATCCGTTTCTTCCAAAGAAAATTCAAGAGGGGCGCTCTAACGAAATCCGTGAATGTATCGGCTGCAATATGTGCACGACAGGCGATTACGTAGCATACCCAATGCGATGCACTCAGAACCCAACCATGGGTGAAGAATGGCGGAAAGGATGGCATCCAGAAAAAATCCCCCTAGCCAAATCAAAAGATACTATTTTGGTGGTTGGCGGCGGTCCTACTGGTCTGGAAGCGACACTCGCACTTTCAAATAGATCGTATGATGTTACCTTGGCTGAAGCTAATAGCGAAATGGGCGGAAGAGTATTAAGTGAAACCAAGTTAGGCCCTTTGCGACAATGGAAAAGGGTCGCTGATTATCGTACTTCAATGTTGTCCGATCGGAGCAATGTAGATTCATTCACCCAAAGCAAAATGGATGTTGATTCTATTCTTGAATTAGGTGCAAACCATGTCGCAATGGCAACTGGGTCTAAATGGAGATTGGATTTACTAGGCATTCATCATAGATTTAAAGATGTTAAAATTCATGAACCCATGATGATCTCACCAGAACAAATCATGTTGGGCCATATTCCAACTGATCACGTTTTAATTTTTGATGATGATCATTACTATTTGGGAAGCGCTCTGGCCGAACAACTGGCGGAACTTGGGCTTAAAGTCACCTTAGTCACTCCCGCACCTGAAGTATCAGGCTGGACGCATTTTTCACTCGAGTATGGACATATACAAATTAAGCTTAGAGAATTAGGTGTTACTATAATTTGCAATCACGGCATTGCTGAAATAGGTGAGGGTTTCGTTGATCTTTCTTGTGTTTTCGTAGGTACGAAACATAGGGTTGAAGTTAACACGGTAGTACCAGTGACTTCACGAATTAGTCAGGATGACTTGTACTATAAAGTTCTTGCGCGAAGGCAAGAGTGGCAGGACAACGGAATTAAATCGGTCACTAGGATTGGAGATTGTTACGCACCAGGAACCATTGCAATGGCAGTTTATGCCGGGCACGAATTTGCGCGTAATTTAGATATGCCTATCAATCCAGATATTCCTTTTAGGCGTGAAAATGATTTTGAATCAGGTCGATCTTGGCAGGGATTTAAAACATGATATTTTAGCCTCAAAGATCATGGTATATTTTATATGTCATGATTTTAATTTGATAATGAAACTCGACTTCTATTTAGAAATTGTGTCAATTCACAAAAAGAACTGGTAGATACAACATGTCCAGAAACATATCCTAAGGATGTATGCGTAATCTGTTAAAAAGAGAGATCTGATGATGAGTGAAGATGTAAACAAAAATAGTCCTCCCAAAAACTGGGATAGGAGCGGACTTCCAGGATGGACATATCACAGCCCTACGCTTCTAGAATTGGAAATAGAAATTTTCAAAACTCATTGGCAAATAGCATGTCATGTATCGGATGTTCCCAATGCTGGAGATTTTAAAACATTTGATTTATGTGGTGAACGAGCAATCATCATTCGTGACTCGAGTTCGAAGATCAAAGCTTTTCACAATATATGTCGTCATCGAGGTTCCCGTCTGGTGACGCAAGATCAAGGTACGTGTAAAAATGCATTGATTTGTCCATTTCATGGGTGGGTATACAATTTAGATGGCACCCTAAGAGGTGCCGCGCGACCTGACACTTTCCCAGCGCTAGATAAAGATGAATTTGCGTTAAGAACTGTTGAGCATGAAATTTGGAATGGTTTTGTTTTTGTACGTTTTAAGGAGGGTCCACAACCCTCAGTTAAAAAATTACTAAGCCCTTATGAGCAAGAAGCAGCTTGCTACAACATCGCTGATCAAGTTCCAACGGATGGTTTATGGGTTGAACACTCACCTGTTAACTGGAAATCAATTCGGGATGTTGATAATGAAGGTTATCATGTTGCAATGGCCCATCCCGGGTTACAAGACTTATATGGATCAAATTACCGAGACGAACCATATGAAAATGGTGTGTCACGCTCTGAAGGCCAATTTACTACATCAAACGGTAGACATTGGGCTGTTCGTAATTACAAGAAACTTTCTAAACCGCAAACCTCACTTCCAAAAAGCTTAGCAAAGACCTGGATTTATTATGGAATTTTTCCAAATTCAGTTATAGCTATGACACCTGAAACCTCTCTGTTCTATCAAGAGTTTCCAGTGTCTGTGGGAGAATCTATAATTCGCAGTGCCACATACCGCTACCCAAATGAAGACAGGCAACAAAAAGTGGCTAGATATCTTGCTAGCCGAATTGATCGCGAGACAGTGGTTGAAGATCAACAACTCACTATTTGGTCAAATGAGTCTATGTTATCAAATTCATTTGATGGATTTCACTTGTCTGATCTAGAATATGGTGTGCGTACGTATCACGATCATTTACGAGCACTTCTTCCTGTTTATAACATAAAAGAAACACCAAATGAAAATGAAATAAACCATCTGAACTTCTCTCTTGATGCAAAAAGTGAATGATGAGCCATAAGCCTTCCATATCTTTAGAATTCGAAGCGCAAAAAATGTTCCTATTTTCTAAAATTGGAGTTCCAGGATCTGGGGCCATCCGGTATGCAGCAGCAATGTTTTTCTATAATCATGATAAGATATCAGTAGAAATGCTTGAAATTTATCGCCGATGTTGCAAATTTGATAAAGAGGATCCCATAGATCTGGCTCAATTCGAGGGTATTGAAGACATCCCAAACTTTATCTTAGAATTGTGAGGGAATAATCGTTGTGAGTTTATCAAGCAGTAGCCCAGACGTCGTCATTGTAGGAGCTGGAACAGCTGGGCTTTCTGCAGCCAAAACTTTAAAGAAATTTGGCTATTCGGTTGTTGTATTAGAAGCAGCAGCATTTGTCGGGGGAAGGTGTATAACCGATAATTCTACATTCAAAATACCTTTCGATGTAGGTGGATCATGGCTGCATTCTGCTAAAATCAATCCTTTAGCACGTTTAGCAGAGAAACATGGAGTATGTTTGCACAAAGAAAATTGGGATTGGACTTGGGTATATTCAAATGGAACACTACTTACTCCTCCACAAATAAAAGAGTATAGTAAATATCATACTTCAATGTGGCAGGAAGCTAATAAGGCCGGTGCTGAGTATATTGATCAACCTGTTGAAAAGACTTTACCAAATTCACCTTGGAAAAAATTAGTTAAAAATTTAATAACCCCAATGTTAGGTGCTGATCCGGACGTTGTATCATCAGCGGATGTTTATCAATATGCAGACGCCAAGGGTGATTGGTTGCTTGCCGGAGGTTTGGGAGCATTTATTAAGAACCTTCATTCAGACGTAGACGTTGTTATTAACTGTCCAGTCTCAAAAATTGATTATTCTGGCGATGGTGTAAAGGTTGAGAGCTCAACAGGATCTATTAACGCCAAATATGTGATTCTTACGGTTTCAACTGGCGTCTTGGCCGCAGAGCATATAAAATTTAACCCTCAATTACCTTCATGGAAATTAGAGGCTATTAATCTTCTTCCATCAGGGCTCTTGAATAAGATAGGGTTAGAATTTGATTCAAGTTGGCAAGGTGCCCAACAAGGACAAATTGCAAATTACTTAGTAAACGATAGCGACTTCTGCACAATAAATTTTGGATTTTGTAATACTAATTTAGCTGTCGGGTTTGTTGCGGGACGCTTTGCTGAACAGCTTGAGAGTGAAGGAGTCGGCGCTGCCACAAACTTTTGCTTAGAAGGGTTGAAAGCAATTTTTGGCAACAACGTTACAAAGTATATTAATAAGACAACTGAGACTGCCTGGAAAGGAAACTTATACACACTTGGCTCTTACAGTTACGCCCTTCCCGGTTCAATAGATGCACGATTAAGGCTGTCTGAGACATTGGCTGACCGATTGTTTTTTGCTGGTGAAGCAACAATGCCTAACGCACAAGCAACGGTCCATGGTGCATATTTAAGTGGAATCAAAGTTGCAGAAAAGATCGCATTAATCGATGGTTGAGTTCATATGAATTTAATCAATAGCTAATTTTTTAGCAACTCAAATCAAGCAATTTTTTTGATTCTAGTTATTGACTAATTTTCTTGGTAACCGCCCTTGAAGGAGAAAAAGTGCCAAGATAAACACACATATCTCTGACATTGGTAATGCATAGAACACATACATAAAGCCAAAAAATTTCCAGAATATTATTACTAATAATACAGGAAGGACAAGAGAGCGGGTCAAAGCAATTAACGCCGATTGTTTGGCACATTGCATGCCAGTTAAATATGCTGTCAAAGTTATATTCGCAGCTGCAAAAATCAACATTGGCCAAATAATTCTTATAATTGTAGTGGCAAGGTTTGTTATATCAGTTTCCCCTTCGATCAAGAAAATATTAACCATATCTTTTGCCCAATATAAGAGAGCTATTGTTCCAAAACACGCAATTAACAAATTGATTACAAGCCCCATTTTCAAGAATGCAGAAATTCTCGATGGTTTTCTTGCACCATAATTAACACTAATTAAAGGTGAAATACCTTCACCTACACCATAAAAAATTAGTAACGAAAAATACATTAGATAGTCGACAACGGTAAAAGCAGCAACGCCCATTGATCCAATATTAGTTATAAGTATCCAGTTAAACATCAATACAATTAAACCGGCCGAAGTTTCAGTTAAAAACTCAGAAAATCCATTAAATGCAGCATGTCGCATCTCAATCCAAGTGCCCTTTGGACGGACAAATTTAATTCTCCCATAGTGTCCAAGAAAATGTGGCAAAACAACCAACACACCAACTAAAAAGGCCAAACCTGTCGCAAGAGCAGCGCCTTTCAACCCCCAGTCTAACCGTGCTATAAAAACATAATCAAGAAATATATTAGCGGTCATCGTACTTAACAGACCAAAAAATGCATAGCTTGGTTTTCCATCTATACGTAAGAAAAAGTTCATTAAAACGGCAAACCCAAACCCTAGGTAAAACAAAGAAAGCACGCGAAGATAGTCCATGCTCATCTCTATAGTTTCACCATTGGCACCAAGCATAACTGCAATCTGTTCTGTAAAAAAAAATGATATTATAGTTAATACAACCATGGCAGAAAGAACAATGATTATTGATTTAGAAAATATATCACAGGCTTTATCAGACTGATTTTCTCCTAAGTATTTACCAGCAATGACAGCAGCTCCGCTGGCAAACATTAAAATTATACCCCATACAATAGTAATAAATGGCATTACAATATTCACTGAGGCTAGAGGTATAGCTCCAACGAAGTTCCCAATAAAAATTCCATCAACAATTATGGCTGATGAAATTGCAATCATGCCAAAAACAGATGGAACAGCAAAGCGAACAAACTCTTGGCTTATTTTGCCAGTAATCATTTTTTGATTTGTATTTTGCTCTGTCAAAGTTGTTTCACTTACTGTTTTAGGCTTGGGAAGCTAAACCATAACTTGGTTACTATATTTATTACTTTGTTAGTAAAATGCCATTAAAGCATAATTCACAAAAAGGTTCCGCTTTGTGCTGCATATTTTGATCCACGTTACTAACTTGTGTCGATATTCAATCGAGGCTGGAAACCTCTCAATCAACATGCTTGAAGAGCCCATTCCAGAAACTATTTTTGGAGGGATAAAATCCAGTTGTTACGGCCACGAGTGCGGATCAGAAGGCTTGGGAAATTACATTATCATAAAAAACGTATGACATTCCGCCAAAGCCAATTAAAAAATTTATCTTTAAGACCCCATAATAGCTTTAACTTCTAAGAATTCGTCTAATCCCCATTCAGCTTTTTCACGCCCATTCCCTGATTTTTTGAAACCACCAAAAGGTGCGTCTGCACCTCCACTAGCATAATTAAGGTGAATTTGTCCGGCATTCAGATTGCGAGCAAAATACATAAGTTTATCATTATCTTCTCCAGCAACATATGCAGCCAATCCATACTCACTGTCATTCGCAATGGTTACTGCTTCTTCATCTGTTTTATAAGGAATTATGGATAACACAGGCCCAAATATTTCTTCTTGAGCAATTTCCATGTCGTTAGAAACATTTCCAAATATGGTAGGTTTGACAAAATATCCTTTTTCTAGCCCATCAGGTTTTCCAACTCCTCCAGTTACCAGAGTTGCTCCACTTTGCATCCCTGACTTTAAAAGTTCTTGGACTTTATTAAACTGCATTTCGCTCACTAATGGCCCAATATCAGTAGTTTGTAATTTTGGATCACCCGTAGTCATAGCGTTAGCTGCGGATTTTGCTATTTCTAATGCTTCATCATGTCGATGTGCTGGTACCAGCATTCGTGTAGGGGCGTTACAAGATTGTCCTGTATTCGACATACAGCCTGAAACACCTTTCGCCACTGACTCATTAAATTTAGCATCATCAATTATTATGTTGGGTGATTTACCTCCAAGCTCTTGGCTCACCCTTTTTACTGTTTTTGCAGATGCGGTAGCTACTGCAATACCACCTCGAGTTGAACCAGTAAACGACATCATATCTATATCTTTGTGGTTTGACATTGCTTCACCAACAACTGGTCCATATCCATGCACCATATTGTAAACACCTGCTGGAGCTCCTGCTTCGTGAATTACTTCTGAGATAATTATTGCTGACAGTGGTGCTATTTCACTAGGCTTTAAAACTGCTGTACACCCCGCTGCAATACAAGGTCCTAACTTAGAAAGAACTTGGTTTATTGGCCAATTCCACGGCGTTATTAACCCACAAACACCTATTGGTTCTTTTCTAATCAGCATATTGTTATGAGTGTATTCAAACTTTTGCTCTTCAAGAACTCGAATGGCTGTCTTTAAGTGCGCCATCCCAACGCTTGCCTGTGCACCACTAGCTAAATTAATTGGAGCACCCATTTCAGTCATAATTGCATGCGCAATTTCGTCAAAACGCTTTTTGTAAACGTTTCTTATTTCTGTAAGAAGTTCAACACGCTCATTAACAGATGTTTTAGAAAAAGAATTAAAGGCCTGGCGCGCTGCTGTTACGGCAACATCAACATCCTGTGCAGATCCTACACTAATTTGTCCCACACTTTCCTCTGTTGCTGGGTTTATAACGTCAAGTGTTTCCGGCTTTACGGGATCTACCCATTTACCGTTTATATAAAACTGAGACAAGTTCATTAGATCACTCCTAAATTAGTTTTGCATAATAAGTTGAAATCAAAACTGACTTTAACTTTTGGATAGCATATTGCCTTAAATCAGCCCGCTGTCTAGCATATATTAAGTGAACGTGAAACTTCGTCACACCAACAAAAAATTTGGTTATTTAAACAGTTAATTAGCTGATTAGTATTCTATTGTTGCACCTTTAGGGTCAGAACCACTTATATTCCCAACTCTAGATGGGCAAGCTGAACATACAACAATAAGGTCTTTTTGAGCTTCAAGCTCCACAAAATCATCAGGTTGTGCTGTTGACGGTTTATCTTCTAACCGACCATTTGGTTGAATAAACGCATGTTCAAACAAGTTCCACGGACAAGGAGTATAGTTAAGCTCATAATTGTAACTATCTAACGTAAGTTTTAAATTATCAGTGCAGTTTGATATAGGCTCGAGAGCATTATAGAATTTATAACTTCCCTTACTGCAGGCAGCATGTAACGTGTCGTGACCTCCATTAGATGTATCAGATATGATTTTAATTATTGGTTCAAAAAGTGTGCTTACTAAAGTATCGTCTGGTTGGAACCACATCTTATACAAAGCAGAGCGGCTATGATGCATCGAAAGTGATTCTGACATGTCATTTGAATTGAAGGCCCAAACATCAACAACTTGACACCCAAAAGTATTTATTATTTTAAATTTTTTACCTTTTTTGATTTGTACATTAGCGACGCCCCCAGGTTCAATAAATCTTTGCAACATAAGATCTCCACTTACAATTTATTTAAATAATTTCTAGTAATTTTTTGAGGGTTAGACAAATTAAAACTGATTGTTCGTATTAGTGCAGTAAGCGCACTAGTATTTTTCCAATTTTCAAACACTTTACAACACTTCACAATATTTTTAATTTAAAAAAACAATTTATTTAGTAAATTCACTAACTGCCAAAATCTGAGATAGTGGATCTCTAGAGTTGGAAAGAGTATTATGAAACAATCATTTAATCCCGTTCTTACACCTGTGCTCTCAAGTGAACGAATTATATTAAGGGGCTGGCAGGATAGTGACTTTCATCCATATACCACATTAGTTTCTGACCCAGTCATAATGCGTTTTATTGGTGGGGGAGCGATGAGTTATAAAGAGGCTCGCAAAGAGTTTGATGGTATGCGTGAGCAATGGATTGATCGCAAAATTGGTATATTTGTGATAGCTGACAAAACATCAGACGAACTCCTTGGCTTTACTGGATTATTTGAATCACCACTTATCGATGAGCCAGAACTCAGCTGGTCCCTGTCTGCCAAAAACCATGGTAAGGGTTACGCCAGTGAGGCAGCAGTCCTCGCACGAAATTGGGCCTATCGTGAACACAATATAGGCCCACTAATGAGTTTAGTTCACCCAGACAATATTAGTTCCAAACGAGTAGCAGAACGATTGGGAGCGAGTGTTGAATCTCACTCCACGTGGATGGGGCAGCCAAGACTGGTATATCGACATATTACTCTGGACTGAGGTAACGGACTGATATTACTCGGTTCCTTTTCTAGAAAAAATCATCTTCTGTGCACTTCAGTCACGATGAGTTAAATAAGTACTAGAGAATTCGTTAAAGTCAAAAGATTATTGGGAGACTTGCAAGTACCCTTGGCCATTAAAAAAAAACCAGGTTACTTTAAATGATTAATCTTTTCTAGAGCTTTGCCGTGAAGGTATGGGTTTGCTGATGCAATCATATTTTCTGTGCCAGATTCTTTTGACAGAGTTTCGCCTTGCCAGTTAGTCAGAAAACCACCAGCACCTTCTATGATTGGTATAAGTGGTAGGAAATCATGTATATCAAAGTTTGCGTCAATACCCACATCTATCTTGCCACTCGCTATTTGCCCATATGCTACACAACTTCCACCATAGACTGTTTGGACCGTAGCAGATTTAAGAGTTTTTAAAACATTTATGTTTGTCTCATCATAATAATCAGGGCTACTAGTTGATAGAGTAGCTTCACTTAACACCCTGCAATCACTGGTTTTTATAAATCTACCATTATGAAGTGTTTTCTTATTTTTTTGTCCTATCCATCGATCACCAGTCATTGGAATATCGATGATACCAAGGATTGGAACCTTGACCTGCTCCATCATTCGAATGCCACGTCTGGCAATTTTTAGACTAACATCCTGTGGCGTACTGACGATAACTGCGCCAGTCAGCGGAAAGCTTTGCGCTAGCGTTAGTTGTGTGTCACCAGTTCCGGGTGGTAAATCGAGGATCAAATAGTCAAGCTCGCCCCAATCCACATCAAGGATAAACATTCGCAAATATTTAGATACCATAGGGCCGCGCAGAATAGCAGGCTTGTCGTCGTCGGTAAGCATACCCATCGAGATAACTTTGATCCCATGCGCCTGTGCAGGGGTCACTTTACCTGAAGGTGACCTTGATAGAGCTTTACCAGTCTCTATTCCTAACATTACTGGAACACTGGGGCCATAAAGGTCAGCATCCACTAATCCAACTGCCGCTCCTTTCGCCGCCAAAGACAATGCCAGATTAGTGCTGACGGTGCTTTTACCTACACCGCCCTTACCACTTGCTACCGCAATAATCTGCCCAAGGTGTGCTATGCTATTATTACCAGACTCACTGGATTTGCTTTGTATCGTCATAATAATATCTCCTTTGATTTGATGTTTGGTATTACTGTTTTTACTTGCTACTCAGATTATTCTGAATTAATTTACATTTGAATAAAAATCCTTTTAAATAGTACTATATTAGTAGCATTAACATCTTGTTGTACTCAAATTACTATATAGTACTAACTTAGTACCATAAATATGGAAAAGCAAGATAATTCGTATTAGGTTTTTTTTAATAATATCGTTCAAACTGTCTCAACTTGTATATTTTAAAGATGGGAATTGGTATTAGTCAAGTATTTGAGGGACAAATAACCAATATAGAGAGTCTATT
>ERZ651776.218-NODE-218-length-84282-cov-11.123876_pt1 | contig 84282 bp, 71 predicted proteins | sample MGYA00514761_ERZ651776 | MGnify/ENA metagenome assembly ERZ651776 | reverse complement strand
ACAATAATAGCAGGGTCGCTACCATGAGAAGTTGCACTTAATGCGGATTTGGAGCCAGCTCCTGCACCTGTTCCATAGTGTGTAGCAGATATACACGGATCTTCATTTGTTGTATTAGCTGGACCCGGAGGATTGCCAGGGTCGCCAATTGATACTCTTATTCCAACTCCATTATTGCCTTTTTGATCAATTTTTAACGCGTCATCTCCAGAGGTTTGGTTTACATGCAATTTTGCCGCCGGTACATCTGTACCAATCCCTACATTTTGTGCATTACTTTTAACCCCAATCATTACAGCGAAAATCGCCAACAGATAAATATTTTTCATAATTATATTTTTATTACTTTTTTCCATATTATTTGATTTTCTCCAAAGTCAAACTTTAGAAAATAACTCCCATCTAAAACCTTTTTTAGATTCATTTTTTCTTCATTTAAACCATTGTAAATGGTATAATTTTCAGACATTACTATCTGACCTAGTTTATTAAATAAAGTCACTCTGCATTTTAGCTTTCCATTATTTCTGATCGATAAAAATAATTCGTCATTCGTTGGATTAGGGTAAAGATTCACGGAATAACCTTCGTCATTTAAACCATTTAAGATTCCAACCAATGGGTCGACTGTAAGATTCATAATTACGATGGAATCACAATTATTTATTGTTGAAAGTATTGCTGTTTGACTCCCAGAAGAGGTAAATACCAATCCATTCCAAGTAAAAGGCAGTTCGTTCTCAAGTATTGTACTATCAGAAGAAACTGTATAACTAGGATTAATGCTAAGGTCCAATGTTACCGTACTATCACATCCTGAGGTATTTGTTAAAACAAATGTTGCACTGTTGTTACTCGAAGTGTAGGTTGTTCCATCAATCCAACTGTATGAGTCACATGCTGTTTGTACGTCCGTTCCTGTATTCGAATTCGTAATCGTTAAATCTAATGTTACTGTACTGTCACATCCTGTAGCATTTGAAAGAATAACAGTTGCACTATTGTTACCCGAAGTATAGGTGTTCCCATCAATCCATGTATAACTATCACATGATGTGATGACGTCTGTTCCTGTATTTGAATTCGTAATCGTTAAATCAAGAGTTACTGTACTATCACATCCAGAAGTGTTTGAAAGAACAACAGTTGCACTGTTGTTGCTCAAAGTGTAGGTTGTTCCATCAATCCAAGTGTATGAGTCACATGATGTTTGTACATCCGTTCCTGTGTTCGAGTTATCAGCAGTATATGAAAAAGAAGGGGATACATTTCCACAATTATTCGTAATCACTAAATCACCTGAACAAACACCAATTGGGACTATGGCTGAAATATTAAAATAATCCCAGTAAACTACATCCATATTTAGACCATTGAAGGTTAAAGAACCTGAATTGCTAAAACCTGTACCTATAATTTGAACAATAGAACCTGAAGGCACACTACCACTTGTTGCAGACACAATGGGATTAGTCCACCCAACATTGTAATAAAAACCTGCAGACACCTCTCCACAATCATTTGTAACAATTAGGTCTCCGGAACATGTCTCTGGAATAATGATAGTCAAAGCAGTGTTTGTCCAATTGGTAATAGAGACGCTAACTCCATTTAAAGTAACTGTTCCGGAAATACCAAAATTGATACCGAAAATATCTATTAGACTACCGTTAGGTTGATCATCATTACTGACTGCGACGATATTGGGCGTATTATCAACTATATATGGAAAAGAAGGAGATACATTCCCACAATTGTTCGTAATCACTAGATCACCTGAACAAGCCCCAATTGGGACTATGGCTGAAATATTAAAATAATCCCAAGAAACTACATCCATATTTAGACCATTAAGGGTTAAAGAACCTGACGTGCTAAAACCCGTACCAGTAATTTGAACAATGGAGCCTGAAGAGACACTACCGCTGGTTGCAGACACAATGGGATCCGTCCACCCAACATTGTAATAAAAACCTAATGAAACCTCCCCGCAATCGTTGGTAACAATTAGGTCACCGGAACATGTCTCTGGAATATTGATAGATAAAACAGTTGGTGTCCAATTAGTGACGGTGACGATGACACCATTTAAGGTGACTGTTCCTGTATTTCCAAAATTGAATCCAGCGATGTCTATAAAACTACCATTAGGTTGGCCATCACTACTGACCGCAACTATATTGGGCGTGTTATCAACTATATATGCAAAAGGAGGTGCTGCATTTCCGCAAGCATTAGTAACTATGATGTCTCCTGAACAAGAGGGCGGAATTGTAACAATAATTTCTGTATTTGACCATGAAACAACAGGCATTACCGTTCCGTTTATCAAAACCGAGCCCGTTAACTGTTGATTTCCAAATTCAATTCCAGTAATAGTCAATTGACTCCCCGATGGAAAGCTGCCATTAGTTGAAAGTACGGTGGGATTACCACAAGAACCAAGAAGTACAGTTCCCCCGGCAACACTAAAAGTGCTAAAGCCACTAAATCCTCCTCTTGATAATCCGACAGGCGTAGGACCGCATGAATTTGAAAATCCTGCTATGCCATTATCTTTGGTAATCATCCATACTGATTGCGCAGGAAAGTTGTCATCCTGTGGCCATAAATTCATTTCATATTGAGAAGAGCCTCCAGCAGGATTGTCAAATACCCACTGTCCATGGTCTGAACCTCCAAAATAACCAATAACATAACCACTGCATTCTAGGTCAGCAGGAGCAAACGTATTCGGCAATGCGCGCTCAAAATAAGCCTCCAGCACATCATAATCCGCCCCTGTGGAAAAATCTATACGTGCATATTGCATGCCCTTTTGCATACCTGGACCACCAGGCTCAACTCCTACTACAAATGGATACTGATATCCGGTCGTGGCATCTATTTGCTGACGCATCTTGCCCTGAACATATCCCCAGTCCACATTAGACATGTTTCCGTTCATTTGCACCGTATTCTGAATCCAACCCTCTGAACCTCCTAATGGAGATGTAGGGTTCATCATTCCAAAGATTGCAGGGTAAGAAGATCCAATGGCAGGATAGACGGGTGCGCCCGTCATTCCTATGTCAGCAGTTACAATACGGTTCATCTGTACCCCAAGATTGTAATGTACTGAATTACGTACATCTGCAACGTACTTGTCATAAGTTCCTCCAACTGTATTTACCAAATAGACGATCCCCTGATCATTTACCAATTCCAGATTATAAAATGAGCCATCAGCTGCCGTTCCTTTTGCAGAGCTTCCTGTACTCCTGACAGCATAGCTGCCAGATATGAATTGACGCTCTCCTACATTTACATCACTATTTTCAATACGGGTGGTTCCAGTCCCCTGTTGCCGGAACAAATCATCAGAATACATGTTCCCCTGCACCTTGAGTAATCCATTGTTCTGTAGGTCACCGGTCTCTTGGTAATTATGGACATCCCCCCATACATGGACTTCAGCCCCTGGCTGTATGTGTATTAACGCACCGTCATTATATAACTCATTATCGTGCTGTGCTACGGAGTAAAACGAAAAAAAGAATGAAGTAAGAAAGAGTAATTTTTTCATCGAATACAAAACTAATATTATTTTTGTCAGATGCGGGGGGGCTGTCTCATTAATCTTTTCTAATTTGAAATTTACAGGTTTTATACCAAGAATTAAGCTGCTAATGATAGAAATATCTTGAATAATTAGGCCTTAATTCTCAAAAATATCAACTCTAATGCCACCAATTCATCCCCTTTAACGCATAGCGGAAAACAGCATCATCAAAAGCTCAATATCTCCCTCCAAAAAGTTCGAGAAGCCTCTCTCCGACTCCACACTGAAAAAAGCACTTTTCATTTGAAAGGTGCTTTTTTTGTTTTATATCATTTCGGCACATGAGTAAACATCAAAATGTAATTTGACCTATATTTGCTTATGGCTATTTTAACCGGGATTTTATTGGGTTTAGGAACCATGCTCTTTGTAGGGCCTGTGTTTTTTTATTTGCTTAAAAGCACCCTGGAATCTGGTTTTAAAGCTGGGATTGCTGTTGCGTTAGGCATTATTCTGGGTGATGTGATTTGTGCTGGAATTGCATTGTCTTGGTCGCAAAGCTTTTTAAATAATACCCTCTTTGATTTCTGGGCTTCAATTATCGGGGGAAGCTTACTTCTCATTATTGGATTGAAATACACCTTCAAACCCAATTTAAATACGACTGTAAAAGCGAAAATCAAAAAACGATCGACTATCTTTTATTTCGCTAATGGTTTTTTAATCAATTTTATAAACCCCTTTGTATTTGCCATTTGGATAGGCTTTGTATCCTACAATCAATCTCTTTACAACGAGGCCTCTACCCTGCTCTCAATAGGCATTACGCTCTTGGTGATTTTTTCAACTGATGTTTTGAAGGCCTTTTTTGCTCAACGATTAAGTCATTTCATTCAACCCAAAATGCTTGGTAGAGTATTTCAAGTATTTGGAATTGTTATGATTGGATTTGCAATTCGATTGCTGACCTTTCCCTTTTTATAAATCAAAAGTAACTTCGAATCAATTCCCTTTGATCCGTGTCCACAGCTCGTCAAAAATTCCACCTGCGGATTTTTTAAACTCATTTTTTGCACGCTCTACTTTAATCTTCCCGTATTTGTCAGGAATCAGTTTATAACGCCATAAAAAAGGAGATTTATTGATGTCGAATCCCATTTGACCAAATCTCAGGTCTACAAAGAACAGCTCACCTTTGATTTTCTCAAGCACATACCACCCCGCCGAAATCTTAATAAGCTGCTGAACTTCCTTTTGATTTTTATAGGGCTCAATCAAATGATGGTTTTTAGGAAACTCTTTTGAAAACTCAATTTCTTGAGAATCAAATAGCGAATAATTGGCCACCTTAAATCCTGTTTTGGTTTCCACCAATGCACTCCAAAGAACCGTATTTAATGGGGTTGGCTTGCTGTCCAGCTCAATATATTCCACCTTGTCCTGCTCAAGCTTTTGAGAAAATTGATAATGCGCAAATCCTTTGAGCATAATGGTAAGTATCATATAGGAAGAGCTCACGATCAAACCTAAATTATTAAACATACTCCGTCTAGGGTTACTCCTATTATGGAACATGGCGATCAATAGAAATATCAGAAAAGGAATGGTATACAATGGATCAGCAACAAAAATATTCTTGAACGCAATCCTGTACTCGAAAGGCCAAAAGAATTGTGTGCCCCAGGTGGTATGATTGTCAAGCAAAGGATGGGTCACAATACAGAGAAAAAACAGCTTGGTCCATGGTCGCAATCCTATGCTTCTCTTTTTATGGATTTTATTGGCAACCCACGCCATTATTGGGGCCATCAATATGGCAAAAACCAATGAATGAGAAAATCCTCGATGCATTTCGGTTGCCGTTATGGGATCCGTGAAGTAACGTAAAAAAACATCCAAATCCGGAATGGTTCCGGCGATAGCTCCCCATAACATTGCTCTGCTTCCAATCTTTTTTCCTAATACCGCTTCTCCAACGGCAGCTCCTAAAACAATTTGGGTTAATGAATCCATAACTATTTAAAATTGGCTTTAAAGGGTTTTCTTAGCTCAAATGTACTCGGCTTCACGGATTGAATTACATTTTTCAATATCAGGTTGGACAAGCTTCTTTTGTGCTTTATGTATATCGTCATATCCACAGGCAAAGCACCCACAGCACTTTTGATCAGCTCAGAGGTTCGACCAAATTGAAGCTCCGTTACTCTTGCTTTTATGGCTTCATCAACATAATCATAAAGAATTCTTTGGTAGATGTCAAACTTCTCGTTGTACGCATAGTCAAGCCCAACATAGTTGGCATCGAAAGATGTGGTGTTTATAAATGAAGTGCTAAACCCTACCAGAAGGTCATCATGAAAGTAGGCCTTGAATAAAAAAGCCTCTCCTAAATTCTTTTTACACGCCGCAAAGGTTTCAGGCGTCATCGTTCCGACATGAAAATCTGATTTCTCAAGGACATTGTCAAACAAAAAACGAATACGGTCTTTATGAAAAATAATCTCTTCTGGATTTAACGATTTTACTACTAGTGGTTCTGACCTTCTAAATACCGCATTTGCACGCGTCCTAAACTTTGTCTTCATACTGGCAAGATAATCTTGCATTGTATTCCATTTGTTATGGATGTTTAGAACCATATTGACGTCAATCTTAAAATCAAAATATCCTTTTTCGATAAGAACATTACCTGCAGAAACTGTATCTGGCCAAAAATCTTTAAAAACATTTAGAGATACAATATCTTTTAGCTTATGATCTACAATAATTTGCTTGTTGACTTTGTCCATCTCTACAAAGGCAGCTCTCGAATCTAAATCATCAGTCCAAAGCATTCCGTTCTCACCCGCAGAAAATACATTTCCACAAGCCAATGCATTGATGCTTAGAATATTTTCAAGCTTTTTCTTAAAAGGAAATCGCAACTTAAACACAGAGTCACCAAAGCGACGTCGTTTGTCCACAAATTTCACCAAGACAAAAACAGCAATTAAAACGGGCTTGTTAATTGAATTGTAAGAAATGGAAAAATAAAAGCGCAGCTCATTTCTCATCCCCCGCTCTAGGGCAGACAAATAGGGTATAGAAAAATAGATGTTTTTGTCTTGTAAAACGCTGTTCCAATGCTCTTCAGGAACTTGTTCAATAGCGCTGAAAGTCCTTCTTTTGAATATCATATTTTCGGATGTTTCAATCGGCAAAGTCAGACGTTTAGGTTTGAGAGTACAATTTAATTATTTAGACTTGATCTGGCATGGTAAATAACAGAACTTAATAGAATAAGTTTATTTAAATACAGAAGTTATTTCATTTAAAAAATGAAAAATAACAATTATGAAATATCGTTTACACGATTGTAATTATCTACAATCAAGCATGTTACATTGCCTTTAGTTGTGTTTGCCGAAATCAAGTATAAGTTATTCATAAAATGACTTTATTTTTTTTAATTTAGAGCCTAACCTAAACAATAAAATTTTAAAGATTGTTATACCCTCTCAATCCATGATAGTATAAGTTTTGGATTGCGATATATAACAAGCTAAAACTTGTCCAACAAAAAAACATTTAAACTATGAAATTCAAAACTCTCAAAAATTTTCTATTTGTATTTTTCATTGCATTTTCAACCTATTCTAATGCACAAAAGAATGAATTTTACAATTCTGATTTTAACGAAGTTCCTCAAAGCACAATTCAGTTGGGACTCACGCCGCAAATTAAAGCTTCTAAATACAAAGTATTTGAAGCCAATATTGAAACTATAAAATCTAAGTTGCTTGGCATTGGTCATATTTCAAACTCAAATATTGGACGCAAGAAGAAAATCAGCTTACCTCACCCTGATGGTAGCTTTCATGTTTATGAGGCCCTTGAAAACAATACCATGTCTTCTGAATATAGGATGAAATTCCCAAACATTAAGTCCTACAATGCCAATGATAAAGACGGAGGCATTGTGAAATTTGACATTACACCACAGGGTTTTCATGCGATGATTATGATTCCTGGTAAAAGCACGATATTCATTGACCCCTTGTTTAAGGGAAATACAAGCACATATATTGTATACCACAAAAAAGACTTCAATACAGATAAAATACGTGAATGTTTTTTCGATAGTGACAAGCACTCCCTTGAAAACAAATCTTCAGGAAAAACAGGTTCTGTAAAAACTTTCGGATCTTGTGAGTTGAGAACTTATCGATTGGCAGTTTCAGCCACTGGTGAATACACTACTTTTCACGGCGGAACAGTTGTTGATGCAGCAGCAGCACAAGTTACAACCATGAATCGGGTTAATGGTGTTTATGAAAGAGACATGGCAGTTACCATGGTTATTATTGGCAACAACGATGACATTATCTACACCAATGCAGGAAATGATCCATTTACGAATGGGAATCCCGGCACGATGATTAATCAAAATCAAAACAATACCAATAATGTGATTGGCTCAGCAAACTATGATATTGGCCATGTATTTGGAACCAATAGTGGTGGATTGGCAGGACTTGGCGTGGTATGCTCAAACAATCAAAAAGCAAGAGGTGTTACAGGAAGTGGTGCCCCCATTGGAGACCCTTTTGATATTGATTACGTCGCTCATGAAATGGGACATCAATTTGCCTGTAATCACACATTTAATAATTCATGTGGTGGGAACAGAAACAACGCGACTGCTGTAGAGCCTGGCTCAGGAAGCACAATTATGGCATATGCTGGAATTTGTGCACCAAATGTGCAGAACGTCAGTGACGACCATTTTTCAGGAAAGAGTCTTGAAGAAATGGGTAATTTCATACTTGGAAATGGAGGCACATGTCCCGTAACCACACCACTTACTAACAATGCACCATCAATTTCGTCAACAGCTGGAAATATTACTATTCCTGCAAATACACCTTTTGCATTAACAGCAATTGCCTCTGATCCTGACGGAAATACCTTAACCTATAACTGGGAGCAAATGGATAATGGAATTAGTACTCAAGCTCCAGTAGCGACCTCTACCATTGGCCCCAATTTTAGAAGCAATTCTTCATTGACTAGCCCAACGCGGTACTTCCCGAATTTGGTTGACTTGAATGCCGGCGGCCCATTCACATGGGAAGTCATTCCTTCTGTATCCAGAACCATGAGTTTTAGAGTTACAGTAAGAGACAATGCGGCAGGAGGCTCATGCAATGACCATGATGATTTGACGGTCACAACCGATGCGAACTCCGGACCCTTTGTAGTGGATTATCCATCCGCGAATGGAATCTCTTGGGCAGGACTCTCAACCGAAACCGTCTCGTGGAGTGTTGCCGGCACAAATGCTGCTCCAGTTGCTTGTTCTGACGTAGACATTCTGTTGTCGACCGATGGAGGAATTACATTCCCAATAGTACTTGCCTCAAATGTACCCAATGATGGTTCGCAGGGTGTAACCGTTCCAAACGTTTCGTCAACGACTGCTATCGTTATGGTCATGTGTTCGAACGGAACATTTTTTGATATTTCAGACAATAATTTTGAAATTACTGCTGCCTCCTTCGATTATACTTTAAATAGTGCACAACCCACTGTGAGTATTTGCCAACCTCAGAATGCAGAATTCACTATTGATGTGGGTTCAATAGGCGGATATAACACTGTGGTTAACCTTAGTTTCACAGGAATTCCAGCAGGTGCCTCCGCCTCATTCTCGACAAATACCGTAGTTCCATCAGGAAGTACCACCCTAACGGTGAGTAACACTGGATCAGCTACTCCTGGTCAATATACCATCACGGTTACAGGTCAAAGCGACTCTGGTGTTAAAACAATTGAATTGTTCTTATTTATTGCGGCATCGACACCTACTGCACTTACCCCAACGAACCCTTCCAATGGAGCAGTATCCGTTGCCACCCCCACTTTATTCAATTGGAATACATCGCCAGAAAATGGTGTCACCTACGAAATAGACATTTCATCTGATGCCGGATTTGTTTCTTTAGTTGATCAATCAACAGGATTGACGAATGCCAATTATACATCTACAGTATTAAATTCAGCAACTACTTACTATTGGAGAGTTAGAGCGGTAACCGGATGTGGCACATCGCCTTGGTCTTCAATTTTTTCATTCACAACGGGCAGTTGTAACACATATCAAAGTTCAGACCTTGGTCAAATAACAGATGTTGCCAGTTTTGAATCTACCCTAGAAATCACGGATGCGGGTAGTATCACAGAAATTAATGTAAGCAGTTTAATTATTCCTCACCCCTATGTTGGTGATTTAAGTGCAACTCTTACTTCTCCCTCTGGAACAGTTGTTCAGCTTTTTGATGGGCCAGGAATTCCAGCATCCAATTTTGGTTGTGATCAAGCAGACATTGATGTTTCTTTTAATGATGCCGCAGGAAATACAGCAGCTGACTTTGAAAACACATGCGATGCTACACCTCCAGCTATCGGTGGTTCTTTTCAAGCCATAGACGCATTAGCAACCTTTAATGGAGAGTCTATGACCGGAACTTGGATACTTACGGTATTTGATAGCTATGTTCAAGCTGATGATGGAATTCTAGAAGAATGGAGCCTCGAAATATGTTCGGGACCAGTCGTATGTTTAGATCCTGATTTGCCTACACTCAGTGATGTGACCATTTGTCCAGGTGAAGAAATCACACTTACTGTGGAAAGTGGAAACTTAAATGATGCCACAGATTGGGAATGGTATAGTGGTGCATGCGGAAGCAATCCAATAGGTACAGGTACATCAATACTTGTTACACCTGCAAATTCAACGACATTTTATGTTCGAGGAATTGGAGGATGCGTTACTCCCGGGTCATGCAATCCACTGGTAGTTACCGCTGAAGATTTAACTTCACCAAATGTTGTTTGCCCAGGTACACAAACGCTTGCATCAGGCCCGAATTGTGGTGTTTCCTTGCCAGATTTTACAGGGCAAACTAATGTTTCGGACAATTGTGATCCAAGCCCATTCGTCACTCAAAACCCTTCGGCAGGAACCATAATTACCAGCAATACAACGGTAACAATAACGGCTAGTGATGCGAGCAACAATAATACGGATTGCACTTTCCAAGTTCTATTTGTTGACAACACTCCACCAACTGTTAACTGTCCACAAAATCAAACAACTTGTGACAACACCCTGGGTGATTTTACCGTAAACCTAGTCGTAAATGACAATTGTGATAGCAATCCAACAGTTGCACAAAACCCAACAGCAGGAAGCTCCTTAACTTCTGGAATAACAACAGTGACTATAACAACGTCCGATGCCTCAGGAAATACATCAACTTGCAGCTTTGAAGTAACCATCCCCACCTATTCTTCTGATGAAAATATCAGCATTTGTGATGGAGACAGTTATACCTTTCCTGACGGAACGATAGGAACAACAAGCCAGGCCTACACGAGCTTATTAAGTTCTGTTAATGGTTGTGATAGCTTGGTGGTTACCAACCTGACCGTTACTGACGCAATAAATACAAATCTTGACGTTTCAGGAGGAACAATTACTGCCACGGCTACAGGTGTGAATTACCAGTGGATTGATTGTGACAATTCCAATCAAGCCATTACAGGAGCAAATGCCCAAAGTTACACACCAACTGAATCAGGAAATTATGCTGTTATTTTGACCAACGGAAATTGTTCTGAAACTTCTGACTGCGTACTCATAGACCTTGTTAATCTTCAGGAGGCTGGAGCCTACAACATTGCCATCTACCCGAACCCTACACCAGGTCAAGTGACCATAGATTGGGACGGAGCAGTAAAAGCAATTGAAATCACAGATTCTCGAGGAAGACTGATTAAACGTGTTGAGGGAAGCTTAGGCAATACCTATACGGTGAATTTGACTCCCTACCGCTCTGGTGTGTATTTCATAAATATCGAAAACGAAAATGGTCAAAACGTCTATGACGTGATCAAACAATAAGCAGTATTTTAATACAAGAAAAGCCCGGCACAATGTGTCGGGCTTTTTTATGTCTTTGGCCTATCGAATTAGGCCATTTCTGGCTCTTGTGCCTTTTTTGATTGTCTGTATGGAAAGGAATGAAAAATGCTTCGCTTCGCAAACCGAATCTGCTTGTCTGAATTGATGAGCTTCTTAAATAAAGCAGGTGTTACCCCGAAATACTCATAAACCGCTCCGTTGGTAAAAGAGATCTCTAAAAGCAAACCCTTGTGCTTGTAGTTCTCTATTCCACAATCGTCAATGGTCTTTTTGTATTCAGGAAGATTCTTCTCTTTGGTTTCAGGTGCCATACTCACCAAGAAATGGTAGGCATCAATCACCTTCTTCCCCATCAGCTCGGCTTCTCCCTTGCGGGCATCATCATCTTGAAACTTATCTGGGTGCCATTGCTTGACCAAGCCTCTATAGGTTTTCTTTAAATCCTTAAGATCTAATGCGCCTTCTACATTAAAAAGTGTCTTGTATTCCTTAATTCGTTTCATATCCGTTGGTTAAAAAAAACAAATGAAATAAGCTTCATTTGATTTCCGAGTGCAAAAGTACGCATTTGTTCTGAAATGATTATTGAGGGTGGTTTTGGTTCAATCGGGCAATTCGTGGGTTTACATTTTTTTTAGGTAGTCATTTTTAATATGTAACCAAAAGTACAAACTCATTTATAGATAACTAAGAATACATCTATGGAAACACATCTTCGCTATCGTCAATCAGAAACAGGAATAGCGTTTTGCTGTTGGGTAATATATGAGCTGAAACAAGAAGATGCTTCCGTTTATTTCTTAGAATTTAATGAAGGACGTATTGGCGAGCTAAACAAGGCCCATGTAGAACTAGACCCCAATCCATTTGAATTGAAAAAAATGGAAAGAGAGATTATTGAGGAATACCCTATAGAATCCCTCCCATTAAAAGAGCATGAAATTTCAATTGAACTAAAAAACGGACCCTGGCACCCTGAAAGAATAAAAGAAATAGAAAGAAAGTTGCTGCGTTCAATCGAATGGAATTTTATACATACGGGCCTCGGATTTAAAGACCCTGCTTACCATTGGAACGTCAACAGATTTGTACTGAGTGTAAGGCTCATCCCAAACCCAAAAATCAAAGCACTTTTAAAGGAAGACTTTAGCCATTGGATCCCAAGTGCAAGCATTAAAGTTTCGGAAGGAATTTATTAGCTTTATTACTATGGAACACCTCCTGTTTTTTGACCATAATGCTCAATTCAAAAACGTAAGTTTATGGAGCCTTGACCCTCAATCTGCAATTCATTTTTTAAAAGGAAATGACTTCTGTATCCGAGAGATGAACACTTATGACAAAGACAATAATAAAATTCCCATTCGAACACCTGAAGATATCTATTGGGTAAAAAAAAATGATACCGATCATTACCTTGAGATTTACGGCTTCATAGAACAATGTGACCAACAAATTATTTATGATTTTAAAATTGAGTTACGCAATAAATGTTTTGTTGAATTTTGTACCGGTCAGATCTTTGTCTTCTATGAAAATATAGAAAACATAAAGCCCGGCTTATGCAGACTCTTGAACAACTATGGATACTTTGCTTCGAGAAAAATCTTAGATTTTGTTCTCACACAAACTATAGCTATTGATATTTCACCGTTATTGGGAATGGAAAATGAACGTGTTACAGAGAAGGAGCTAAATTTTGTGTTGAAGATTGCAGAAGAAATTGAGGAGAATTTCCTCGAATACAAGAAGCTTTCCGATGATCTCGATAATTCGGAGTCCTCTCCCATTTAAACTTTAAACAAGAAACTCAATTCACTTAACAAAAGTGATGTGAATGCACCCCTTCTCTGGACAAATGAGCAGCTTTCCTTGTTTTTGCATTTTAGAAAGCGCTTTTTCTAAAGCTTTTAAGCTACGCTCGCATGATGATTTATACATCATTTTATTGATGTCTATGGATACACCGTAGCTGTGCGTGCTTTTCCCTTTAGTAGCTGCATTGGGAAAAGCTTTCACAATCTCTTTTTGCTGTTTTTCTGTTCGCGTAACCGATGAAATTACAAAATAGCTTTTTGCGTCTTCAGTTCCTTTAACGTATTCTCGAAATACTTGACCGAGCTCATCCAAACGTTTTTTTGCCAATGGAGTCAAATGCATGGTGCTGTGTGTTAAAGGCTCTACCCAATACCCATCATTGTCCGTGATTTTTACCAATTGATTTTTACCGAGATATTGGTTGCGCGTATTTACATTCTTGAGATACCGGTTATCGGTGATTTTTTGAGCAAATGGACGATGTTTTGTAGCATAATCGTCTTTTTTCAAGCTCAAAGAGCTCCAGTTACACGCACAATATCGATTGGGCGCTTTCGGTGTTTTCGCTGCTTCTTTTTGAATCCTTCTGGTATCTAATAAAAATTCGATGCTTTTACGATTTGAATACAAAAGACACAGGTATAATAAAGAGCTTATGGCGAAAAACCACAAAAAGCCTTTTCTTTTGACTTTACGTTTCATCCACCTGATGAAAACCCATACATTCAAAAAGAGATATACAAGTCCAAATAATATAAGAATGACCATTACCATCACAAGCACAAATGTAATTAGTTCTCTTTATTCTGAAACACACTTAGGCGTTGAATCCACTTCAATTCTTCAATGGTTAAATCTTCCGTAGTAAAGGTGCATTTTTCTTTGGCCTCAAACCAATCTAGACTCTCGTAATACTTTCGAAGCTTTCTGTTTTTAAACGGATATCCTCTTATGGCAAATGGATAATTCCGAAGCACCTGAAGTGTGAATTCATCTTTTGCATATCTCAATTCTTGATTGTGGGCATAAAAAGAATAAGCAATCTCATGTTCAGCAACATCAAAAACTGCAGTATCCGACAAGAATTCACTGTAATAATCATACCAATACATGGCTTGATTTATGTCAATGTAATTTGACATCCTTAACTCGCCTTTCGGTTTAAAATTCATTTGCTTGTAAACCAGAGGTTTTTTGGAACCGTCCCCTCTAACCAACATATAACCATTCATATACTCCTCCCACCACTCCGTAGCTTTCGTTGAATCCACTACTTTCATTGTTGCCACATCATTCCATAGATCGGTACCCTTAAAGAAAGATTGCGGCATATAAAACTCAGAAAAACCATCCATATCAATCACCAATGTGAAATCATCAATTTGATTATTGGCCCAACGATTTGCTGCCGTCAGAATGTATTCAAAATTTAGGGGCATATCATTCGTACCTGAAACAGGAAATGAATAAGTATGATGAATTTTGGTTAATCCATACTTGAAATTGCAGTCAAAATAATTGACGTAAACGTATGTATACGCAAATTCACGATAAGGCAGTGGTTTGTCTTGTTTTAGGACCGTATTGCGGTAACCATTCATTACCCGATTAGAGTCCTTATATCGTGCATTCAACAGATCAATTTCCGCTTGAGGAAAACCAGCCAAACTCCCAATAGAATTAAAAGCTTGCTTATTGACAATGTCTGCCTTATAAGGAATTCTCTCGCCATTGATTTCAACAATAAAGCCTTTCAAATAAGGATGATTGCGGGTCATTATCCATCGGTCATAAATAAAATCTGCTGCCCCTCTTGGCATCGGCGCTTCAAAACCCATAAGCACTTTTTTTGCTTTACCAGGGTTGTAAAAGGTATAGTCCACATCAATAAGAATGTTGCGCCCTTCCCTTTTGATTGTTAAGATTTCCTTACGCAATTCTACCTGCGTTTCATTTACAGGAATGAGCTGATTACCATTCATATAAAAAGCTCCGTCATTGGCGTATAACACCCCAAATGTAGGGATCAATAAAAAGATTAAAATGTACTTCATGTTACGTGGTTTAGGTTTGTTTTATTTTTCGTTCTTGACCTTGAGATTTGATTCATACTCAAAATCACCAGACTCAATATATTCCATGATTTCTTCCTCGTAGGCATGCTCATAAGCATAAACCTGTTCAGTTTTAGCATCAATAACATAAAGAACATAGAGCTCGCGATCGTTGTTTTGTTCGTGCATTGGCTGCACAATGCCTGCACTGAGCATCCAGGCGTAAATGATTTTACTTTTTATCATGGCTTTTGTTTTTCAAATGGTTTCCAACGGTAATGATCTAAATATCCATCATCATAATAGACATCCTCCTTTTGTGGGCCAGACCCAATATTATGGACGGCATAATAACGATTTGTTCCAGGCACCTTTTCATCTATTAAAATACCTATGTGCCAATTTTCCCAAACGATGATGTCTCCTGGTAAGTAAGGTTCAGAATTTTTGATTTTAGAATCTGGATAATTCTTATTTAGAAACTTTCGGATGATATGAACTCTTCGATGATCAATATTGGCGTCAACTTTCGCTGTGCCTCTTTTGGAATGAATAGGGTAATAATAACTCAAATCTGCTTTTACAGCTTCATGAATGAGTACCTGCATGTCGATTCCAACAGCCCTGTACGCACGTATGACCACATCAGTACAAACACCAATATGCGCAGGCACATCGCCATTTGGATAATCTATTAAACGATAACTTCCATCATAAGTAACATCTTGAGTCACCTGCCACTTGGCGTGATCCACAATGATTTCTATTGGCGTTTTAACTTTGGGTTTGGCACTGGTCTGGGTGCAAGCGTAAAAGCTTGTCGAAATAAGAAGGAGCGTAAGAAGTTTCATGTACTTCTAACTTATCCACTAAAGGATGTTACGGCTTGATTCAATGGAACTTGTTAAATTATGTGAATTGAGGATTTAAGCAAAAAAAAACGTTTACAAGCCCTTAAACGCTCGATATACCTCTACTATAAAAGCATTTCCTTTTTCGATTTCGGTGGCGGAATCAGCCGATTTGAAGGTGTTTAAAATGCGTTTCTTTTGGAAATACTCATAGACCGTACTGCCTTTATCCGTTACCCATCCGTATCCATTAATGGTGGTATGCATAGCAAACTCGGGAGCATTGGGATTGAGCAGATCCTTACTCCATGGATAGGCATCGTACCCCTGCCCCATCTGATATAATATTGTTGCAGGAATATCGATTTGTGATCCCACCTTGTCAATACGCTGGCCTTTGTAGTCGTCCTTAAGCGGCTGACCCCATATTAATAAAGGAATTCTGTAAAACTCCGTACAGGAATAATCGGCATATTGAGGAGTGGCATGACCGTGATCTGCTACAAACATAAAGATGGTGTTGTCGAACCAAGGCTGTGACTTACAATTCCTCATGAACTCACCCAAGCATTGATCTGCATAAATGAGTGAATTCATGAAATCAGTTTCCTTTCCTTTCCAGTTTTGTCTTGATGATTTGGGGTGATCATAAGGAGAATGTGTACTTCCCGTAAAAACACAATGCATAAAAGGAGCTTTAGTTCCATTGATTCGCCTCAAAAACTCTTTAAACAAATCTCGATCGTAATAATTGAGCTTTCCCTTAGATAAACCCGAAGGAAAATCATCCTCGTCAATCAGCTGGTCAAAACCATGGTCCATAAAATAGCTTCCAATATTTCCATACTTCAAATCACCGCCGAATAAATAATGAGAGCTGTAACCTAAGCTTTTTAAATCTTGATTGAGACAGCGCAATTTTCGATGCTTATCCGGCTGAAGCGTAATGGCAATTTCTGGAAGTGCAGGCTGTCCACTAAAAATACTTGAGTTACCAATTTCAGAGGTGTGGCCTGTAGCGTAGATATTGGTGAAAAGCAAACCATCTTTTGCCAAAGCATCAAACTGAGGTGTAGCACCCTTTGTAGAACTCAAACAACCAATTCCTTCAGCTGCCCAGCTTTCCAAAATAACAAAAACCACATTGGGCCTTTTGTTTTTTAGAATCAGCTCTTCGTGATTCTTGTCATAATCAAAAAGCTCCGTTACAATTTTTTGTGCGAGAACAGGATCAATCTTGGGCATTAAGTGGTCGATATCACTGCGCAGGTATAACATATAGCTATTGGCGAAAAAATAAGCGGAATTGACAGAAATATCATTGACTATATATTTTTTTGAGAAATAGGCAGAATCAATATTGATGGGGATTTGCTGCCAACCCCCTCGTGCGAGCAAGAAAGAAAAACCACCACACAAAACAAAAGTCAAAAATGCCAATCCAACTTTAACTGCACAAGTGAATCTTTCTACAAAAGATTTGATCGGGTTTTTAAAAAGCCACTTGTAAATAAACCAAACCAGTGCAAGCTCTAATGCTGCATAAATAAAGAAGAGAAAAGTCATCAGATAGTCTGCTGTCCGGAAAACCTCATCTGGATGTGCAAGATGCATAAATACACGAGAGGTTAATTTGTGATTCCATTCGGTGTAAGCGTTGATTTCACCGGCATGAATCAAAGAGACAATTACCACCTCAAACATGAGCACATAGAAGAATACCTGCTTCATCCACTTTCGATCAACGATTAGTCCAATGCACAATATCAAAAGAGGAAGCACAGAAAGATATGCTGCGGTAGCAATGTCCAGTCTAATGGAATAAACAAAGGTCAACCACCACTCGCCGAAAGAGACTCCCTCTAGCTTACTCCAATTGTGAATGGAAAATAGAATGCGTTGAAAATCAAAAAGCAATACCCATAAAGCAAAAAGCTTTAAATAATTTTTTCCGATATGAATCAATGTATTCAAGGATATAAAATTAATCTTTACAAGACATTAAACACACTCAAGACCGAAGTATGTTTTGTAGTATTCATTTGATGTTTGGGTTTTTAGAACTTCTTAATAATTGTACCTTTGAATAAACCAAATTCATGAAACCACTCTACCTTCTATTATTTATTCCTTTTGTGTCGCTTTGTCAAATCACTGTAGATGTGAATGATTTCGCTGACGGCGGAGATACCGTTCGTTTGAGTATAACCAGTGATCCAGGAATCGATTTTACAACAACTGGAGCCAATACGATCTGGGATTTTAGTGATTTAAGTGCGGAAGGACAGGAGCTCATAGAATTTAAAGATCCAAATACAGCGGGACCACTGATCAGTTTTACTTTTGGTGCTTTTGCCGATGAAGCATATCAAGCCACCAATTATTTTCCATCAACGGACATTCCATTGGATGCTGCTGGTGGATTTTTACCCGTTACTATTAGCGAAGTGAATCAATTTACAAAACATTCTGATGGTTCTGTCGATTTGTTAGGACTCTCTATTAATGTGGAAGGAACGAATATTCCCATTCCATCAGACACCATTGAAAATAAATATATTTTTCCTTTAGATTTTGGAAACAACTATAATTCAAGGGGGTATACCTATTTTGATTTAAATCCCATTTTTAATTTAATTTGGATTCAGTACAGACAACGCAGTTCATCTGTTGATGGATGGGGCACAATTACAACGCCTTATGGCAGCTTTGATTGCCTCCGTGTAAAACACGAAATAACTGAAACCGATTCTGTACTGATTGACTTTGCTGGAACAGGAAACCCTATTTGGATTGAGCTTCCGGTTCCTCCCTCCGTTGAATATGAGTGGATTGCCAAAAATGAGCTTGCTCCGATCTTAAGTATTAGAACAACAAGTGCAGGTGGAAATGAAACTGTAGCTCAAATTAAATACAGAGATATTTATCTCGGGCTTGATGCTGGAACCAATGAAAATACCCTGGACCTTAACATTGGGCCTAACCCCGTTCAGAATGATCTTATGATTAGAGGCTTAAAAGGAGACGACATCTTTGATATTTGCAGTTTGGATGGCAAGATTCTCCTCTCTGGAAAGCTTATGAATCAAGGTGGTTTCGCACAGGTTGATATGAGTGCGTTACATTCAGGAGTGTACCTTCTTCATATAGGTACAGGTATAAAAGTATTTACACAAAGAATTATAAAGCTGTAAAACCTAAAGAATCCTCATGTGTTACGAAACCTCACAGCTTGCTGAGAAATTGTATCGAGAAGCGATTCGACTTGGTGCGTCATCTGGTGAAATTGATCGTTTAAAGTTAAGATGGGATCAGCTTAAAGCGGAGCACGGTAATTATTATCATGCCAGTGGATTTAATCACCCCAAGCTTGCCGTGATTTGTTCTGAACATAATCAAATAGAATTAAAGCTTTGTGTATGGGGCCTCATCCCTAACTGGACCAAAGACGAAACATTTGCCGAGCAAATCTGGAATCGAACAATTAATGCCCGAGGAGAAAGTGTTTTTGACAAACCTTCATTTAAATTACCAGCACACAAAGGACGCTGTATTCTCCCTCTTGATGGTTTTTTTGAGCACCACCATAAAAACGGAAAGATCTTTCCCTACTTCATTAAATCTACTGATCACAAAAGAATGCTGATCGGTGCCATCAAAGACAGCTGGACAAATAAATCCACAGGAGAAATCGTTGAATCTTTTTCAATTGTTACAACTCCTGGTAATACATTGCTAAGAAAGCTTCATAACAATCCAAAACTCAAAGGTCCAAGAATGCCTTTAATTCTAAACGAAACAGATACAAGCCAATGGCTTAAAGGGAATCCTGATGAAGCAAAAGAGCTTGTCAAAAGCAATAAAGATATTGAGCTAGAAGCATTTACTGTTCAAAAATTAAAAGGAAAAACTTACCTTGGCAATCTTCCTGAAGTCCAAAAAAAGCATTCCTATTCTGAGCTAAATCACACCCCAGACTTGTTCAATTAGGGATTGTTGAAAACATTATGAATAACTCCAAAAAAATTATTTAAAACATCTATTTTGAATGAGTATGTTAGTAGTGCAAACCTTAAAACCAATTGATATGAGCGACCTTGACCAATTGAAGTCAGAAATAGAAGAATTAAACAATCAACTTACCGGAAACATGATGGAAGACATGGAGATCCGTGACAAAATTCACAATTTAGAAATGAAGGTGAAAGGTATTAAGCCCATGGATACCCGAATCGATTGTATAGGCTGTGGTTCATAAACACACTATCTAGCTAACTGGATTTTCTCTGGTTTTTTTTCATGATTATGCTTTAATGTTGTACTTTAACGGCACTAAATTCTTATTTCTAAACCAGTCATGAAAACATCAATTTTAACAAGCCTATTTTTCGGGATTGCACTTAACGCATTTTCCCAAAACACCAATACAACTGTAATTGGCCCAACAGCAAACAACCAAACCATTCCCATTCAAGGAAATGCCGTTGTTCATCATAACTCAACTGTTTTAAACCAATCTTATACCGTATCTGGCATAAGTGCTCCCCAATCAAATATTGGTGGAGACCACAGGTGTAAGACCTACGAATTGAATCAGCAGCATTATCAAGACCGAGGGATTCAAAATGAATTTAACTTAGGATACCAACAGCATGCTTTTCAGGTAACCAACTACGGTGTTCCTAAAACTGCTGGTGTAAATGAAATATCAGTCATATTCCATGTGGTTCACAATCCAAACAACCCCTCTGAAAATGTCAGTAACGCTTTGATCATGCAAGTATTTGACGATTTGGTTGAGGATTATCAATTACTTAATGCGAATGCAGCCAATGCAAGAAGTCAGTTTGGATTCACACCTGCGGATTGCGATATTAATTTTTGCTTAGCCACACAAGACCCTTCAGGGAATCCACTTTCTGAAGTCGGTGTTGTTCGTGTTGCTACAAACGAAGATTGGTATGACTCTGACAATGGAGAGGAAAACAAAATGAAAGCCTCTGCTACAAATGGTTCCCAAATCTGGAACAGAAACAACTATTTAAATATATGGATTTGTGACATTTCTAATGGTGCCAATTCTGGTACAGCAGGATATGCTTATCGACCAAACCCTACTTTTCTTCCAAATTCTGGTATTGATGGAATTGTGTTGGACTACAACCTAGGAGTAAACAATGAAAATGTATTGACTCATGAGGTTGGACACTATCTTGGCTTAGACCACACCTGGGGTGGTTCAGGAGGCTGCGGAAATGACGATGGATTTAATGACACACCTATTTCAGATGGTCCATCATTTGATTTTCCGGGTTCATGTTCAGGGAATCAGCAAACCTGTGCTGGTACAGAAACCCAATATGAAAATTACATGGATTACTCAAACTGTACGGTCATGTTTACGCAAAATCAAGCGGATTTCATGCTGTCTATTTTACAAGGAATTAGAAGCTCCTTACTTTTATCTCCAGGATGTGATCCCACAAATACGCCTCCAAACTCTGCATTTTTATCAATGCCCGCAGGTCCTTCACCCGTAATTATTCCAGTAAATGGAAGTGTGAGTTTCATGGATCAATCTACAAATGTTCCCACAGGATGGAGTTGGACAATTTCCGGAAATCAAGGTGCAGATTGGAATTATATTAATACAACAAATGCCAATTCACAGGATCCTCAGGTAGAATTTTATGCCGTCGGAACCTATGACGTGAGCTTAACCGCATCCAACTCTTTTGGTTCTGATGCAACACCAGCATCTGAAGTAGGCTATGTGCAAGTAGTTGCTCCTGCGACTGGAACAGCTTGTGACACTTTAAGAAACTGGGATCCAGCAGATGCCTCAGCAAATGGCTTCTTTTACTATAATCCAGCCGCAGGTGGTTGGGGTAATATTCCAGGTCATACAGATGTAGACGGGACTGGATGGCTGGCCTATCAATATGCTGAAAAATTTACCAACCCTGGCACATCTCAAGTAAGACGTATGGAAATGCCAATATTTACAGCAGCTGACGAATCTGGTTCAGGAACTGTTGTTTTAAAGGTGTATGCGGATGATAATGCAACTGTCGCCGGCGCACCAGGAACGCTTCTAGCGAGCGATACTATAAACATAGCCGATATCAATGGCGGTTCTTGGAACGAGTTTGATTTTACGAACCCACCATCTGTAACAGGTACATTCTTCGTTGGATTTGAATTGTTTTATGGGACTCCACAGGATACCATTCTTGTTGGAATGACCCAAACAATCGCTAGTGGAAATGATGCCTTTTGGTTTGATCTCGAAGGCAATGGATGGGTTGATTCTGGAACTTTTGGTGTTACAGGATCAATTGCGATAGACGTCATGCTTTCAAATGGACCAGACCCTGTTGCTGACTTCACCGTAACCGATGCCAATGTTTGTCCTGGGGGAGTCATTTCTGCCAATGGTTCTAGCTCAACGAATGTGACCAATTATTTTTGGTATTTAACGGATGAACCGTTTACAACAACCATTGAAACCTCAAATACTCCTAGTAACAATTACACCTTCCCTACAGCTGGTGATTATGCGATTTATCTTTTTGCTGACGGTTCATGTAAAACGGATGGGATTTATCTTCCAGTAACCGTTAATGACCCTATTACAGCTTCCGTATCGGTAATCAACACTACTTGTGGAAGTAACAATGGTAAAATTGTTATAAGCGGAGAAGCTGGTGGAGATGGAACTTATTATTATAGCTTAGATGGAAATACCTATTATACCACCTCTACATTTGAAAATTTACCTTCTGGCACTTACACAGTATACATAGCTACTGTTGGAGACAATTGCGAAGCCACTTATAATGTTACTGTTGACCCATCCTCAGAATTCACTGCTACCGCAACAGGGAATGCATCTGTATGTCCTGGTGGTTCTACTACCATTTCAGCAACGGGAGGATCTAACTATGAATGGTATGATGGATCAACCTTAATCTCTTCGGTTGCGAGTGTAACAGTTACGCCATCGACTCAAACGCAGTATAGCTGTTTAGTCACAAATATCTTAGGATGTCAAACAACAGTTTACTCAACAGTTTCAGTTGTTCCAACACCTACAGCGCCAACAATTACACCTTCTGGATCAACAACCATATGTGCTGGCACAACAGTGGACTTAACTTCATCTTCTCCAACAAACAACAGTTGGTCAACAGGGGAAACATCTTCCACCATTACAGTGGGAGTATCAGGTACTTACTCATTAAGCTATTTGGACCCTAGCGGTTGTACATCTTCTACAGTACAGATTACGATTGGTGTAACACCTATAATCAATATAACCACAATCCCCATTGAACCCAGCTCATGTGGCACCGCTACTGGATCAATAGAGGTTTCAGGAACAGGTAGTGGTGATTTGAATTGGACAGGAACAGCATCAGGGTCCGTTTCGGGCATCACATTACCCTATACCATTTCAAATTTAGCTGCAGGTTCTTACACAATTGCATTAACGGATGGAAATGGTTGTATTTCCAATTCAATTACAGAAGCTTTAAGCGACCCTACTCCTCCAACTACGCCAAATATAACACCGAGCGGTCCAGCAGTATTTTGTGATGGCGGACAGCTCACATTGGAATCTAGCTACCCAGCTGGAAACAACTGGTCAGAAGGATCTTCAGATCAATCAATAACTGTGACGACATCAGGTGTATATACGGTGACCTATACGGATCCATCAGGATGCTCTGCAACTTCTGCTCCATTTACCGTACTGGTCAATCCCAACCCGAGTTCACCAAGCATTACAGCAAGTGGTCCCATTACGTTCTGTGATGGACAAACGGTATTACTTACGTCATCTCAAGGAACAGGTAATGTTTGGTCTGATGGTTCAACAAGTCAGAATAATCCAATAACGGTTTCAGGATCATACACGGTTGAATATACTGATGCAAATGGCTGTTCTTCTATATCTGATGCGACTGTCGTAACGGTAAATCCATTACCAAATGTAAATGGCGGATCTGACCAATCCATTTGTGAAGGGGGTGAAGTGATCTTATCTGGAAGTGGAGCTTTGTCATTTACTTGGGATAATGGAGTTCTTGATGGCGTACCGTTCACACCAACAGCAACGGCTACCTACACTGGAACAGGTCTTGACGCAAATGGATGTAGCAATTCAGATCAAGTTACAGTTACAGTGAACGCACTACCAACAATTACAATGGCCACCATAGACAGTGTTTGTTTGGATGCCGATGCATTTGAATTGCTTATTGCTACTCCAACAGGAGGATCATACGCAGGACCGGGAGTTTCCAATAATGAGTTCAACGCAGCAAATGCAGGTGTTGGTATACATTCAGTAAGCTATTCCTACACAGACGCTAATGGTTGTGCCAATTCGGAAACCATAGACATCGAAGTTGTAGAATGTACAAATAGTATCATCGAAACAGCAGCAGTTCCTTTTGAAATTTATCCAAACCCGACAAACAAAAACATCCATATTGAATTAAATGGCTTGTTTAGCTATGAGCTTTTGGATCCGAAAGGCAGGTTGCTCATCGATGGTTCTGCCAATTCGACAATTGATCTGAATGTAGCATTTTTCGAGTCTGGAATATACTTTGTGAAAGTTACTCAAGATCAAAAAACGTATACTGTACGAATCATTAAACAATAAACAATACTCAATCACCAAAAGACCCTTCATTTGAAGGGTTTTTTTTTGCTTAACTTTAACGTATATTTTTATTACATGAAATCCATTCTCACTATTTTTTGTAGCCTAATGACATTTATGATTATGGCTCAAACCTCTGGTAATCCTTGTGATTCTATATTTATCCATTCTTGTCAACCAAATGCAACAGGCATACAAATTGAGGTGGTAACATCAAATCATTCACTGGATATCATTAGTTACCCAGGCTTTGTTTTATTGGCTGAAAATGGAGATACTATTGCCGTGGAAGAAGTTGATTATTTTGGAATTGGTTGGAACGAACAAACCCATATACTTCATATCATAAACCAACCATCATTACCTTCAAACGCTACCCTTGAGCTTCACAGTCATTTTTATGATTCTTTAAGATGTTCTTGGAGTTTGACATTGGGTTCTTCTCAGCTTACCGAACAAGAAGATGAAACTGTTCAAATAATTCCAAACCCAGCAAAAGAATGGATACAAATAAGCCATTCACCTGGTGTACATCCACTAGAAATAAAAATTTTCAATGCTCTAGGTGAAGCAATGGAATTTAATAGAAATGAACCATTTATTGACGTTTCGATATTTTCAAAAGGACTTTACTACATTGAATACTTCATTGGGAATCAATTCAGGAGAAGTAAGTTTCTTATTCAATAAGCATGAAAAATCAATATCACTCAAACTGGAACATAATCTTACTTCTTGTGCTTTTTCCAGTTACTCAGCTCTACTCACAAGACCTTACAAAATATGTCAACCCATTTGTAGGAACAAGTAAGATGGGGCATGTTTTTCCTGGAGCAACCGTTCCTTTCGGAATGGTACAGCTCAGTCCACAAACCAATTTTGAGGTCATGCATCAGGAGGATGGGTCATATAACAAAAAGACTTATGAATACTGTGCTGGTTATCAATATCGAGACACGACTATCATCGGTTTTTCTCATACTAATTTTAGTGGCACAGGACATTCAGATCTAGGTGATTTATTAGTCATGCCAACAATTGGAGAGCTGGTTTTGGAACCCCTTAAAAGAGATTCTGGAGAGAAAGGGTTTTACTCCTTCTTTTCTCATGACCAGGAAGAAGCATCACCCGGATATTATAAAGTAAAGCTGAAAAGCTATGACATTACTGCAGAACATACCACGACTGAACGTGTTGGTTTTCATCAATACACATTCCCAAAGTCAAAAGATGCCCATATTATTCTCGACATGGTCTACAACGTATATCATCACGACAACAAGAATGTTTGGACCTTTATTCGTGTAGAGAATGATTCTCTAATTACAGGATATAGACAAACCAAGGGTTGGGCAAGAACAAGAACCGTTTATTTTGCCATGTCTTTTTCGAAACCATTTAAATCCTACGGACACGAAAAATACGACAGCATAGTATATGATGGCTTCTACCGGCGCTTTGATCAAGAAGAAAACTTTCCTGAAATGGCAGGAAAAGACATTCGAGCCTACTTTAATTTTGACACTGAAGAAAATGAAAAAATTAGTATTCGCATGGCACTTTCTTCTGTGAGTACAAATGGAGCATTAAATAACCTAAATACCGAAATTCCTGAATGGGATTTTGAAAAAATAAAACAGCAAGCCAAAAACAAATGGAATAGGGAGCTTTCTAAAATTCAAGTAGAAATGATGGACCCAAGAGAAAAAGTGACTTTTTATACAGCGCTGTACCATACGAACCTCTCTCCCATTCTATACGAGGACGTGGACGGCAAATACCTTGGATTGGATCAAAACATTCACGAATCGGGAGGATTTACAAATTATACCATATTCTCCTTATGGGACACCTATAGAGCATTGCATCCTTTGTTTAATATTACACAACCCGAACGAAATAACGACATGATTAAATCGATGCTGGCGCATCATGATCAAAGTGTTCATCACATGTTACCTATATGGAGTCATTACGGTAATGAAAACTGGTGCATGATAGGCTATCATGCTACTTCTGTGATTGCGGATGCAATGGTCAAAAACGTGGGTAATTTTAACCATCAGCGGGCACTGAAAGCTTGTACCAATACAGCTAACGTTAGATATTTTGATGGATTAGGCGATTATATAGACTACAAATATGTTCCTGACGACAAAAGCCATTCATCGGTGTCGAAAACTTTAGAATATGCATACAACGATTGGTGTATCGCCCAAATAGCAGCTAAAGCCGAAAAGTCGGAGACGGCTGCAGAGTACATGAAGCGATCGGAATACTATAAAAACGTTTTTGACACAAGATCTGGGTTTATGCGGCCGAAAATGTCCGATGGTTTATTCCGGAACAATTTCGACCCTATGGATACCCATGGTCAAGGATTTATTGAAGGTAATGCATGGAACTATGGCTTGTACGTTCCTCAAGATCTCGAAAATATGGTAGAGCTCATGGGAGGGAAAAAGCAGTTCAGATACCACCTTGATTCTTTGTTCGCGATGGAAATTGCCGATAAATACATTGATCAACACGAGGACATTACAAGAGATGGAATTATAGGAAACTATGTGCACGGCAATGAACCTGGACACCACATCCCATACCTATACAATTGGACAGACAAACCCTACAAAACCCAGGAGCGCGTCAGGACCATCCTAAAAGCCATGTATGGACCCTCGGAAGACGGACTCTGTGGCAATGACGATGCTGGACAAATGAGTGCGTGGTATGTTTTTAGCTCATTGGGTTTTTATCCCGTAACTCCCGGATCAGAATACTATGCAGTTGGTAGCCCTTTGGTCAAGAGTGCTCAAATTCAATTGCCAAATGGAAAAATTCTGAACCTGAAAGCTGAAAATCAGAGCCCAATAAACATCTATGTTCAGGATGTCATATTGAACGGCAGGTCTCTAAAAGACCACCAGATAAAACACAGAGACATCTTGCAAGGAGGTGAGCTACTCTTTAAAATGAACAACAAACCAATATACTAATTTTTTTACCTTTACAACAAACTCAAAAAAAATGAAAAACACACTTATTCTCTTTTTATTTAGCTCATCTCTTATGGCATTTGCTCAGCAAAGCCATAAGTTCTTTGACAGCCTTGCCAATGAACTCGTATCCAATACAACGATTCCTTCTGTAGTCTTTAGCTACATCACTCCCGATACCTGTTTGTATGGGGTTGCCGGTGTCAATAACTTGAACGACAAAAAAGAAATCCAGCTCACAGATAAATTCAGTCTCGGATCCAATACTAAGGCCATAACCGCTCTAATAGCTATGAAAATGGTTGAAAAAGGACAGATCAGTATGGACACTAAGCTTTTGGACCTCATTCCATCCTTAAAAAAGGAAATTAAAAAAACATACCGAAAAATCACCTTGGGTGAGCTGCTTTCGCATCGTGCTCACGTAAGAGCATATATGGCAGGAGAAGATTATGAAGACTTTCCAGAGGAACTACCCGAAAATCTTATTGAACAACGTGAAATTTTTGTAAAACATGTACTGAATCAAGATCCATTAGTTTCTGAGCTATCATTTAACTATTCAAATGCTGGATATGTGATTGCGAGCCATATGATGGAGATTGCAGCAGATAAAAGCTACGAAGAGCTCGTCGATGATTTTATGAAAGAAATGGGAAATGACTACTATTTTGGATTGGCCAATAGAGAAGATGCAACGGCTCCCTCAGGATATTGGATGGAAGGTGAAATTTGGACAGAAATTGGGCCTGATCATGAATACAGCGGTGTCCCAGAGCTGATGAATGCCGCAGGAATGCTTTCCATGAATATTGTTGACTATTCAAAGCTCATACAAATGCAACTCAAGGGACTTAATGGTGCAGACACTTATATCTCTGCAGAATCTATGCATACCCATCATTTCGGCATTGAGAATTACGCTTACGGTTGGATAAACGCCGTTCAAAATGGTTTAAAATTTAGTACACATGACGGAAGCCTAAGCACTAATCACTGCCATACACTTATTATTCCTAAACTTTCTTGTGCAATTACAATTATGTTCAATTCTGACTTACCCGAACATGTTCGAGCCATGTCAAAACTAGAGCAAGATATTATGAAAGAAATGCTTCGTTAAAAAATTAAGTTTAAATACTTCTCTTATGAACATAAACCAGTCCATTGAAAAACCCATAAAACGAGGCTGGTTGCGGAAGAAAATCGGCCGTGAATATTTTATTTTCAAAAGATTCTTAGACTGGAAAATCGAAAAGAAAGATTGGGCTCAAACCTCTAAAATAGTTAATTTAAAAAGTGAGGTAAAGCATCACAAATCAATGATTTTAAGACCATTAAAAGATGTAGAAATGTACCTGCAGGAGAATAAAAGAACCAATCTGCGCATCGCCATTAATAAACTCAACGACACCCTTATTAAACCTGGACAAACTTTTTCACTTTGGAAACAGGTCGGACGTCCAACTGCGCGTAAAGGCTATCTAGAGGGACTGGTATTGAATCAAGGTAAAATTGACAAAGGGATTGGCGGTGGCTTATGCCAACTTGGCAACCTCCTATTCTGGGTTTTTGCCCACAGTCCGTTGGATATTACAGAGCGATATCGTCATGGATTTGATGTTTTTCCCGATGTAAATCGTAAAGTTCCATTCGGTGCAGGCGCTACCCTATCGTATAATTATATTGACTTGCAAATATACAACCCTACTGATCAGACATTTCAGCTCAAGCTTTGGCTAGACGAAACACACCTTCATGGCCAGCTCAATTCCAAAGAAGAAATAAAAGAAAAATACACCATAGAGGAAAGAAACCACCTCATCAAACAGCAGCTTTGGGGCGGGTATTCCAGGCACAATCAAATTGTTAAGATTTGTGAGGATGAGACTGGTGAAAAACATGAAAAGCTCCTGGTTGAAAACCATGCCCTCATGATGTACACCCCCTTCATAAGCGGTTAAAAATCATCGAGCTTAAAAAGAACCAATTTCGTTTTTCTTTGTTAAACAACAAATGATCACTGATTCTACTACACTTTCCAAAAAGAAAATACAAGAGATCAATTCATTAGTCGGGCCTGCCTTTAACATTTGGGACAGCCTAAAACTAAAGGGAGTAGGATCTCCCAAGCTACATATCCAAAGTTTTAGCAATGGTTTCAAATCATTTATAGAGCAAAACAATTCTTTAAGCTATTGCAATATCGAATTAAGACCCAAAGGGATCATCATTCACCAAAACAAGAGAGCTACAAGGCTTAGCTGGGTCATACCCTTTTATAGGTTATCAATATTTCATTCGGATGCTTTAAGCTTTCATTGCAATGGAGAATTTCTAAAAATTAAAAAAGATTTTCATCTTGAAAAATCTCGAACTTACATTAATAAAATCATAAGTCACAAAGCGTTATATTGTTCTAGAGATGTATACTGAAATCGGGTATACATTCATTTGACTATAAATTAATTTACTTTTAACCTCTATTTGTTTATATTTGGATGTAGATTTAGAGTTAGTATGCATTTCAGACCCAAGAGTTTGTTTTTTTATTTGGTGATTGTTCTTTTGTCTTCAACGGCATGGTCACAAGATTCTTTGAAAATTAAACAGTTCAATGCAAATATCATTCGAATGGACAAAATCATGTCCAAAACCGGAGGTAGTTTAGAACATCTTACCGTTATACACAGACAATTGAATGAATCAGCTGATGTAAACCCGTCGGCATTTAACTCAATGGATAAAAGATATGATCAATATGTTTTTAATGAAAGAATCTTGTATATCGGTGAAATGAACAAAACCCATGAACTAGAGCGTGCATTGGTCTCATTGGCGATTTTGGAACAAGAATTTCCCGATAATAAACAAGTAAAGGATTTAGGAGTTGGAACAAAGCTCATTACAACTGAGAGACTAATAAAGAATCTGAAAGAAAGTAAAACCTCATTTACGATTGAACCCTCTTTATCTGTTTTTACCATTGGAAAGCCACTCGAAGAATTTACTTTTTTTCAATCACCCGGAGTAAACTTGATGTATGGTTTAGGGTTATATAAGGTATTTAACGTACATGAATCTTACAGAAGAGGTTTTAAGAAGAAATTTGCTTATTCACAAATTGGTTTAAAATTTGACTATTTCAACGGTTCGGGACAAAGCATAAATGAAGAAGTAACCTTAGGATACATCAATCCTCAAGTGAGTTTTATTGCCAATAGATCACTCGGTCTTGACGTTGGATATGCACTAATTCAAAAAACAACACTACCTGTTGAAAAGGGTTTGTGTTCTTTTAATTTGAATGCAGAATTTCCAATTGATTTTTTAAGTTTGGGTTTAAATGCGAGGGTTTTAACAGATTTTTCAGATGTGAATCACATACAGTATGGATTGTCACTTAAATACATTTTTAAGCTTGGAAACCAATTAAATCAGGCAGATCTTGATGGCATTCAAAAATCCATTGAAACCATCAGCATCAAATAACTCTTATTCCTGCCAAGAATCTGAATCACTGTTTTCGTCTAACAACTTTTTCCAATCCCTTTCGTTGAAATCTGACTCTTCAATGATATCCTTATATTCTTCGGGATGAATGTCATAACGATCAATCTCTTTACCCGTGTAAGCTTCAATGTCTTCCAATAAAATCTTTTCGTTTTCAGCACAGAAAGAAATGGCATGCCCTTTATTTGTCCCCCTTCCTGTTCTACCGCATCTATGAACATAATTCTCAGGATTATCAGGAATGTCGTAATTAATCACATAATCCATATCAGGAACATCTATTCCTCTACAGGCAACATCAGTGGTTACAAGAATGTTGTTAAGTCCTTTTCTAAAACGTTCCAATACCAAAAAACGATCTTCTTGTTCAATACCGCCATGAAGTGCTTCCGTTACCACATCCACTCGATTCATCGCAGCCACAACGCGTTCTACCCTTACCTTCGTTCGCACAAAGACAATAAACTTTCCTTTATCAAATTCCTTTAGTAAATTCTCTAAAAAAAACCGCTTATCGTCCATTTCCACATGAGTGACTGCATGCTGTACATTTTTAGACACTGGATTTTTGGGAGAAACATGAATTCTAATTGCATTTCGAACCACATCATAGGCCAAAGCTTTAATCTTTTTATTCACTGTAGCCGTAAAGAACAAGGTTTGTCTTTTTCTTGGAAGAAACCTGAGAACATCTTGTATGTCCTTATTAAATCCCAAATCCAACATCAAATCCGCTTCATCAATAACGAAGAACTCAATATGTTCAAGTTTTATATAGCCTTGAGAAATCAAATCAAACATTCTTCCAGGAGTAGCAACAAGTACATCCAGTTTTTTCTCCAAAACTTTAATTTGATCATCTTGACTTACTCCCCCGTACAATCCCAAACAAGAAACTCCTGTTTTGATTCCAATTAAATCAACCACCTCCGCAATCTGCTTGGCAAGCTCACGAGTAGGTACCAAAATCAAAGAACGTATACCATCACCTTTTCTTTTGTTTTTTATTATATGATTGATGATAGGAATAACAAAAGCAGCTGTTTTACCTGTTCCTGTTGGCGCTACAGCCATAACATCTTCTCCATCTAATATATGTTGGATACTTCTGTATTGAATATCTGTAGGCCTTTTGAAGCCCATATATTCCAATTGACTTTTTATTTTGGAATCAATACGGTAATCTGTGAATTTCATATTACCGCAAATTTAAGACAATTAGAATTCTTTTGATTGCTCCACTGCCTTAAATCGAAAATCAAAAATTTCCTCAAGCTTTTTTTGCACCAAAAAAGGATGCATGATTCTACCAAGAATACCTAAAGGTAACTCATAAGAAACAATATCTGTCATTTCTACCCCCCCATCTACCTCTTTAAAATGATGCTCATGATGCCAGATTTTATAAGGTCCTTTCCTTTGTTCATCCACAAAAAACTCCAACTCTTTGACTGTTTTGATTTCAGTAATCCAATTCATTGGAATACCCAATAATGGTTTTACAGTATATTCAATCATCAAACCTTCATACATTTTATCGGGTAGCTCCGTTTTTACATCAAAGCCCATATAATCGGGTGTGATTTTTTTAAGATTTCCAGGTGACGAAAAAAAGTCCCAGGCCGTTTTTAAATCTGTTCTGATAAACTGTGTTCTTTTGAGCTGATACATACCCATAAAACAAGCAAATGCCAATTTGGTTTAAAGAATTCAACTAAGAAGACTCATTCTTACCAATCATCAATGCCTTTAATTTTTCAGCGGACAATTTTGAGGTATTGAAATGTCTTTTATTCTCAAAATACGGACTGATGTTTTTCACCTGAACTTTAGCTTTAAAGATTTCACTGGACACATAGGCAAAAGTGCCATTCGGAAGAGCAGCTACCAATTCTACTTCATCATCAATGAGCGGTAGTTCATCCCAATCAAATGCATTGTATGTCAATACAGTATTTTGATTTGCGCAAATCATAATAAGCTTTACCCTATTGATCTTGGCATTGAGATCGTCTTCAAAATCAAAAGTTGCGTCTATTTTTGCTAATATTTTTGTTTCTTCTAGCTTATCAATATTATAAATGCCAAAGCCATTAGATGAAAAAGAGTTCAGCATCGCCGACTCTTCTAATAATCGATCTTCCTCTATTTCCCGATTTTTGAGCACTTCAGCAAATGAATCAAGATCCTCCTCATATTGTGCCAATAATTTCTTCATATCTTTTTTATTCACATTAGGGGTTGCCGAAACAGATATAGATTCTGAAAATATATTCCCTTTATGATCCTTTTTCTTAGCACTAAATGATATTCGATAAAGTTTGTTTCTCTTATTGATTAACTTGATATCAATTTTATCCCAATTGATTCTCATGGCCCGGTACAATTTTTTATTGTCCTGACCAGGGCTTAGTGACCAATCTACACCATTCCACACCTTCAAGTGAGGCATGTTTTTATCACTGGCCAATTGAAATAAAATATCCTCTTCTGGCCGTATCGGCTCATTTGGTTTTGGGAGATTACTTAAAGCCAAATCTCTTCGGTCATTATTCACCGTTTCAAAAACACCATTCTGCTCCCAATTTTCATCGTTATTTAAATGCCATAAATCATAATCATCATCAGGCTTTTTTTCTGTCGCTACATCAATCCCTATCTCTTCCCCCTCTTTCAATGCCAATTCCTCGCCACCTTTAAAAACCCTTAATTCAACCATCCCCATGGATTGTAAATGTTTGGTTCTATCCTCGTTCATTTGCATTGGAATTCCAGATAAAAAAATATCACTGGCTTTGTGCATTTCTCTAAATCTAAATTCCACGGGGCCAGATACCTCATTTCCATTCCGATCAACAATAGCATTTGCAGGAATTTCAATATGTGTTCCGTTGGACTTATGAAAAGTCAAGCCTTCAGATGTATTAAAATCAACGATCTCGAACGGAAGTCCATCCTTAATAGGTTCTTGTATACCGACTTCATATTTCTTTAAGAATTCAATATAATTATACACGCCTATACCCATCCCAAGGATGACTAATAGGGAGATAAATGCGATGCCTTTTTGCTTTCTCGTTATACTCATTTTTACTTATTTAAAATGTTAATTCCTCTCCCCAAATCAATACATGTCAATTGATTCGAATCATCTGCAAACAACAAATTCATTCGACCATCTTTATTTATGTCTTCAACTATTGGAATAAACTCACTCCTCCCATTTAACTCAAATGTCCTTATCGCCTTTCCATTATCGATATCATAAAAAACAATTGAGTTTTCATATTCATATAAGAAAACAATACATTTATGTTTATCTACTTCAATAAGCTGGTCAGATATGAAATAAGAGAAATAGTCCTGATTTCCGAGATCTAAATTTTCAAAATCAACCTTTTTAACGAATTTGGCATTTTTATCAAAATGATAAATGGCACCACCGTTGCAAATGAGATTTTCGTTGGGAATCTTTTTAAAAGTTCTCGTTTCCGATTTCTCATTAATCTTTCTTGTCTTAATAATTTTCCCGTTGATGTCATGGGTCACCAAATGAATGCCATAACCATCTCCACCATATGATTCCCCAGGATCAAGTCTAAAATTATATTTTGGAATAGTAATTCTAACTTTTCCTTGCTCTTTTGAAAAAATAAATGAATTGTGGCTTGACCCAACAAATAGTTCCCTTTTATCTCCATGATTATCCCAATCTCCATTAAGCGAGAATCTAGACAGAATTTGACCATTCTTACCATTCACAGAATAAAATTCAGCTCCAATTTGATAAACCAAATCTTTCGTTCCGTCCAAGTTCAAATCCTCGACAACGGGTTTTTCTAAAAATAAATAGGTTGAACTGAAATGTGTTTTAACCTTAAATACCAATCGGTTGTCTCCCATTTTCCAACCATTGAAATCTTCATGAAAATGCTGCCAAAGCGTTTCTCCATTACTCGGATTTATCGCACGTAATTCGCCTGCCTCAGTACCAAAAACCAAAGCATCTTTTCCATTTATTTTAATCAGCACTGCTTCACTTTCGACATCACCAGAAACAGGAAGAGAAAATTTAATATCTCCTTTAAAGTCAGCGCAAATGAATTCATCATTGTCATTGCCAAAATAAATAAGGTTATTGTAAATAAGCGTTCCATTCACATCCAAGTCTCCGAAAGACCCATGAGAAAAATTCCTCACTCTTTTTCCTGTCTTACGATTGATCATATGCACTCCATTTCTATTATCAGTAATGTATGCGTCTCGATAATTATCTCCATTAGAACCGATTATAAGGTAAGAGGGGGTTAATGAAATATTTGTCCGAAAAGTGGTTTTACCAATTTCAGTTTCCCAGATTTCTGAAGAGGAAACTTTAGTGCTTTCTTTTGATTCGGATTTAACAAAAGACAGGATTAATAAAAGTATGGGTACACTCACTAGATACATCTTATTCATAACTCAATTTTTAAAATATTTAACGAAACTCACTTACTATTGAAATGAGTATTCAAAAATTAGTTACAAAAAAAGGCGACCGAAGCCGCCTTTGCATAATGTATATTAAAAATCAGATGTTTTCAATAACCATAGCAGAAGCTCCCCCTCCTCCATTACAAATTCCAGCACCACCTAGCTTTCCTCCATTTTGTTTTAAAACATGGATTAAGGTTACCAAAATTCTAGACCCTGAGTTTCCAAGCGGATGACCTAGCGCAACTGCACCACCATTTACATCTACTTTTGCTGAATCCAATCCCAATAATTTTGTATTGGCAATTCCTACCACAGAGAATGCTTGATTTAATTCCCAATAATCGATATCAGAAACCTGTAAATTGGCTTTGGACAATGCCTTAGGAACAGCCTTAGAAGGCGCAGTAGTAAACCACTCTGGCTCATGTGCCGCATCCGCATATGAAACTATTTTTGCAATAGGAGTTAATCCATTCTTTTCGACAGCTTCCTCTGATGCCAATACAAGACATGATGCACCATCATTTAGAGTTGATGCATTAGCAGCCGTTATGGTTCCTTCTTTATCAAAAGCTGGACGTAAATTGGGAATCTTATCTAAGAATACATTTTTAAATTCCTCATCCTGATCCACAATCTTTGGCTCTCCTTTTCTTTGAGGAACTGACACAGAAACTACTTCATCAGAAAATTTTCCATTTTCCCACGCTGCAGCCGCTCTTTTATATGATTCGATGGCAAAGTTATCCTGATCCTCTCTGGTTATATTATGCTCTTTGGCACAAAGCTCAGCACAATTACCCATCGGCACTTTATTATAAACATCAAGTAACCCATCTTTTGTAATACCATCTAGCATTTGGATATTTCCAAATTTTGTTCCTGAACGCCCCATCATATAATGCGGGGTCATGGACATGTTTTCCATTCCTCCTGCAACAACGATCTCATTGTCTCCCGTTAAAATTGATTGTGCTGCAAGCGAAACAGACTTCATTCCTGAAGCACAAACCTTATTTATAGTTGTACAAGGCACATCATTTCCAATTCCAGCACCTATAGCTGCTTGTCTTGCTGGTGCCTGACCTACCCCAGCTTGTAAAACATTACCCATAAAGACTTCATCAACTACAGATGCAGAAACATTCCCTTTTGATAAAGCTCCTTTTATTGCAACAGATCCCAATTGACTTGCAGAGACTTTAGATAAACCTCCCATAAAAGACCCCATTGGAGTTCTTACAGCAGAAACGATATAAACGACTTTTGACATATTTGTTATTTTTTGGATTACGAAGATATGAAATTGAATCCTAACTGATACAGAGACAATATTCTATTTTCTTGAAATATTTTATTTTAATATCAATTTTGTGTCTAATTTTAGACCGATGAATTTCAATCTAGATTATTCAGCCTGGTGGCTTGTTGTGATTGCCTTGATTTCTTTTGGACTCACTTTTATTTCCTATTCAAATAAAACTGGATTTCGTGAATTATCTGTTACAATCAGAGGGCTGATGATATCATTTAGATTCTTCTCTTTATTTATGCTTGGATTTTTATTGTTAGGAGTTCTATTCAACACAAGTAAAGAACGAATTGAAAACCCCATCTTTTTTGTGGTTACAGACAACTCCAAGTCGATGCTTAATTACAAAGACAGCAATCGTGTATTAGAACAGGTTAATGATCTTAAAAGCAAACTAAAAAAAGACTTCGGAAAGAAACTCGTCATTAAAGAAATTTCAATTGGCTCAAAATTGAAAACTGATGAGGCCATTAGTTTTACGGAATCAAACTCAAATCTTGAAAAAGCATTTGAATACATCAACACTGAATATTACAACAGGAATATTGGTGGAATTGCTTTTATTTCGGATGGTAATTTTAATGTTGGCGCAAACCCCATTTACAATGCTGAAAGAATTAAACTTTCTCCCGTATTTTCATTTGCTGTAGGTGATTCTATTCAAAAAAGAGACCATCTGATTCGCAATATTTTTCATAATAACATTGCTTTTTATAGGAATAAATTTCCAGTAGAAATAGACATCTCCTCATACAAGTTTAAAGATGAAGAGGTCAAAGTAAGCGTAGAGCTAAATGGCAAAATCATTGATTCAAAAAAAATTCAATACCATGGAGATGAACAAGATTTTAAAAAGGTCATTTTTAATCTGCCTGCAGAAAAGATTGGATTTCAAACCTACTCTATTCATCTAGAGGAAAAGGAGAATGAGGTTTCTCTACAAAACAATCATAAAAACTTCTATGTCGAGGTATTGGATTCACGGAGCAAGGTTTTGATTCTTTCAGAATCTCCACACCCCGACATTTCTGCTCTTCAATCTGTCTTGTCAAAAGATGACAACCTTGAGATTGAATACAAAACATTTGAAACCTGGGATAAAAAAATAAACCAAATCAATCTTTTGATTTGTCATAACCCTACTTCTCAATTTGAGGGTGAACTTTTTGATCTATTCAAAAAAAATAAGATACCCGTTTTGTATATCTTAGGAACCAAAACAAAACCATCTTTTTATTCGAAGATCGGCATTGAGTTTACAGCTAGAACGGCGAATCAAATGGATGAGTTTCAGGGATCGTATTATAAGGGGTTTTCCCTTTTTGAAGCAGATAAAAACCTAGAAGAATCATTAAGCTACTACCCACCACTAACGGGTAAATATGGCGAATTCACAATACCAACAGCAGCATCTGTGTTTTTGCAGCAGCGAATAGGCCCCGTAACTAAAAATACTCCAATGTTTTTCTTTTCATCTTCTCAAGAAATGTCTTTTGGAGCCATTATGGGAGAAGGAATTTGGCGATGGAAATTCAATGAATACCAAAGAACAAAAAATCACGATGTTTTTAATCGTATTTTTTCAAAATCAATTCAATATCTAACTTTAAGAAAAAGAGGCAGTGGATTAAATGTTATAATACCCAGAAAGCTAAACAAAGACGAGGACTTGGTAATCAATGCTAATTTTTACAACAGTGCCATGGAGGCAATTACGACTCCTGAAATTGCGCTAGAAATTTCAGCTGAGGATGGAAAAAAATATCAATCTCAATTTGCGATCAACGGAAGTGGTTACCAGGCAAAACTAGGACAACTAAAACCTGGTAAATACCAATGGATTGCTGAAACCAAATTTGGTGGAAAAAGCTATAATCAAAAAGGAAGCTTTTTTGTTGAAGACATAGACAATGAAAAAAGTGAGTCCGTTGCTAATCACAGTGTTCTAAAACAACTCTCTAAGCAGTCCAATGGTGTCTTTTACAATCTCAATAATGCAAAGCCATTTTACAATGAACTCAGCACTAGGAAAGATATTAACACGGTCTCTTATCAAGAAAAATCTTCTATGAATCTGATTGACCTCTGGTGGTATTTACTTATTATAGCTATTCTCTTGATTGGAGAATGGTTTATGAAAAGGTTTTACGGCCTGAGCTAGATCTAACCGCCATTCGGACAAATAAATGTTGAAGTGATTTCAGCGTTTTCGGGAATTGCATTAAATCCACCGATAACATCCTTAATGTCATTCACCCCATTCCTTTTCAATATAGAAGCAGCGATCATACTCCTATATCCACCTGCACAATGCAATAAAAATGGAGTTTCGGGATACGCATTGATGTTGTCATTTATAAAATCCAAAGGAAGTAAAACAGCATCGTTAATATGTGAAGCTTCATACTCCCCTGGCTTTCTCACATCTACAATTCTTATAGACGAGATATCCAACTCCAACAAATCATTAACATGAATGCGATTTACAGACTCTATACTTTCGTTGTTTTCTAACCACTCTTGGAAACCACCATTTAAATATCCAATAACTTGATCAAATCCGACCCTAGAAAGCCTTCGAACGGTTTCCTCCTCTTTATCTATTGGAGTAATCAAAACAAGCTTCTGTTTTATATCAGGGATTACCGCACCTACCCAAGGTGCAAATTGACCTTCAAGACCGATAAATAAACTTCCCGGAATATGACCTTTAGCAAAATCACTTGCCGTTCTTGTATCTAAAACCAAAACATCTTTATCTTCTAAATGACTATTAAAAGATTGTAGATTCAAAGGAGTCAAGCCTCTATTGATTACCTCATCAATATTATCATATCCAGATTTATTTAAAGCCACGTTTAATCCAAAATAACCGGGAGGTGGAAGCAAACCATCAATCAACTGATTTACAAAATCAATTTTGCTCAGTTTAGAATCAAAAGCATAATTGCTTTTTTTCTGCTCGCCCAGTGTGCTGAAAGTTTCTTTTGACATATTCTTTCCACAAGCACTCCCAGCTCCATGTCCAGGATAAACGATTAAGTCATCGTCTAATGGCAATACTTTTGTCCTCAAAGATTCGAATAACATACCTGCCAAATCTTCTTTGCTCATATCAGCTGACTTTTGAGCCAAGTCAGGCCTTCCTACATCTCCAATAAACAGTGTGTCACCTGTGAACAAAGCCAATTGTTTATCTTCAGAATCCTTCAAAAGGTAACAAGTTGATTCCATCGTATGTCCAGGCGTATGAATTACTGTAATTGTAAGTGCACCTATATTAAAAACCTCACCATCTGTAGCTGAGTGAAATGCAAAAGTGGGTTTTGCCTCAGGACCAAAAACAATTTGAGCACCTGTGCCTTTAGACAAATCTAGATGTCCGCTGACAAAATCAGCATGGAAATGTGTTTCAAAAATATATTTGATCTCAGCACCATCATTTTTTGCTCTATCGATGTATGGAAATGTTTCTCTTAAAGGGTCAATTACCGCAACCTCTCCCTCAGACTCTATGTAGTATGCACCCTGTGCAAGACATTTGGTATAAATTTGTTCAATTTTCATAAGGCGTCAAAATTAAAAAAAAATCACTCTAAAGAATGTACTAATCTTCCATCAATATATGTTTTCCATGAAAAGTTACTCATAAAAGAAGGCTTCCTATTTAAGGACTTATCCAATATCACGAAAGTTGCTTTTTTACCTACCTCCAAAGTTCCCAAAGCTCCTTCCTCAAATGCGGAAAACGCATTCCAGAAAGTCATTCCTTTCAATGTTTCTTCAAAAGACAAAGCCTCCTCTATTAAAAACCCATTAGCTGGTTCATTTTGAGAATTCATGCGATGAACAGCTGAGTGAATGGTATAAAACGGATTGGTATATTCCACGGGGAAATCAGTACCAAGAGCAATCATGCCAAGTTGATTCTTAAGCGACTTGTAGGCGTAAGCTCCCTTCATTCTAGATGCTCCTATTTTTGACTCAATCCATCTTCGATCTGTTGTTGCGTGAGTAGGCTGAACCGATGGGAAAACACCGTAATCCGCAAACTTATGCAGGTCATTTAAATCTACGACTTGAGCGTGCTCAATCCTAAACCGATGATCTGGTTTGGTTTTGTAGACATTGGCGCACATATCAAGAATCATTGAAATGGCAGAGTCTCCAATTCCGTGAGAATTCAATTGATACCCCACATCTAAACAAAATTCAGAAAGGTCATTCAACTCTTTCGAACTCATTAAAGACAACCCTCTATAATTAGGCTTGTCTGAATAATCTTCTTTAAGAAGAGCCCCATTCGACCCTAGTGCTCCATCTACATATGCTTTAAAGCTCCTTACTCTTAAGTTTCTTGTTTGAAAGACTCCATTTTCTAAAGCGAATTTTTTGTTTTCTTGAGTTGGATTAAGCATGGCATATATATTTAGACGAAGACTTTCATCTTCTACCATTCCCCTTAGAATACCAAGTTCTTTAAAATCGACTCCCGCTTCATGAACACCAGTGATTCCAAAACCAAAAAGTTCTTTTTGAATTTCCAGGAGCTCCTTTTTTATTTCTTCAATTGAATAATCAGGAATATGAGGTTCTAGTAAAGATATGGCAGCATCTATAAACATACCATTTGGTCTTCCATTTGTCATCAATACTTCTCCTCCCCTTATTTCGATCTCAACAGAGCCTATTTTTTCAATAAAGGCGTCATTGACCAATGCAGAATGGCCATCAATGCGAAAAAGACATACAGGTGTTTCTGGGAATTCTTCATTCAATCGGGTATTGTCTGGCAGATCTGTTAAACCCCATAAAGACTGATCCCAACCTAATCCAATTACCACTTCTCGTTTGGCCTTGTCTTGGTATTCACGAACCCGAATTAGCATGTCTTCTTCGGACTCACAACCCAGCACATTTGCACCTAACTTGAGCTCTGCATAGGAGAACAAATGACCATGCGCATCAATAAAACCGGGATAAACTTCTTTTCCTTCAGCATCGATTGAATTCTCAAATCTATACTTATTTAAAATTTGACGATCAGGCCCCATTTCAATGATCTTACCGTCCCGAATAGCCATCGCTTCATAGGTTTGATTTTTCTCATCTAAACTGTGAATCTTGGCATTGAAAATAACAAGATCAACAGATTCGCCCTTCATACAGGCATTGAGAACAAACACCAAAAAGACAAAAAGAATATTTCTCATAACTGATTAAAATGGATAGCCAATACCGAAGTGTAAAGTAGGCCAAAATGGTTTAGGGAGATAATAGATAGCTCTGGCTCTAGCGGATTCAGGAGAATCACCTGGCAATATGAATCTATCAATTCCTTCTTGAATATAAGTCTCTCTATTGCCAAGATCTTGAAAAGTCCACCTTGCACCTTGGCTATACGCAGGGTTATATATTGGAAAACCTAAATCTAAACGAACAATAAAATAATCCAAGTCAATTCTCAATCCAATACCTGAGGCAATCGCCATTTCTTTTAATACATTTTGAATTTTGAACTGAGCATCTCTAGAATCTTCATTGTAGGTCCAAATGTTACCTATATCTGTAAAAAATGCACCCTTAAGAATGGGACCTAATGAAAAACGATACTCCAAAGATGCGCCAATTCGAACATCTCCTATTTGAGTTAATGTCCGATTGGTATCGAGATGATACTTGTAGGCTCCTGGCCCCAAAGACCTGGCCCTCCATCCTCTATTGTCATTTGATCCGCCCGCATAAAAACTATAATCATATGGCAATGAAGTATTCATGTTTCCATACGGCACCCCAGCACCTGCCTCTGCTTTAAAATGAAGTGACGAGCTAGAATTGAGTTTTCCAGCTAAAACCAATCGATTATCCAACCTTACAAACTGTGCATAAGTTAAATCTAAAAATTGATATTGACCATTTAATGTATCCTGAGTCTTTCGCAAACCGTAAAGAATATTTCCTGCAGCATCAAAAGTTGCGTTGTAAGAAATGGCCGCGCCAAGAAAAGGTTTTTTTCCCGGCTTAAACTTCTTTTTGGCATTGTTATATTCAAAGGCAATCTTTAAGTCCTGCCATATAAATTGATTGCTATATGCATTGTTCAGAAAAACATCATTTAAATTATTCAATTGATTTTGAAAGTCATCACTCTTATTGATATTTACGAGTTTAATAACAGATGCTCCTGGTAAACCAAGCTGGAAAATTTGAGTTTTATCCACAAAAAACTTCCACATGTAATTAAGCTGAAAAACCTGTCTTTCGAAAATATCTCTTTTTTCAAAATTATAACCAGATGAAATCTGAGTTCTCGCCCGATGCCTTTTGGATAATGCTGCTGGAGGAAAAGGAGTCAACCCAATTAAATCAAGTTTAACGCTAGGTCCAAATTCTATGGTGTTGAATGGAAACTTGGTGTTCTCATCATTGTCATTAAATACCAAAGTCTGAGTTTCAAATCCACCACCCAATGAAATAGTTAATTTTTCTGCACCTCTGAAGATATTCTTATTGACATAATTAATAGAAGCATTTGCTCCTAGCAAACCAAGAGATGTAGTAAATCGATTATCGAAAGCAATGGATTGTTTTTTTGATGGCGTCAAAAAATAATGAACATCCATTAAATAATGATTTAGACCGCTGTTGTCCACTTCCTTAAAAATAGGTTTAATCGAACTAAAAAGACCCAATTGAGACAAGCCCTTCAATGATCTTGATGCATAATCATCTTTGAAGAACTCATATTGCTCCAAATAATTATTTAATTCTAAAATATCTGGCTTGATCCAAGGTACGTCACCATTATAATTAACATGGATAATTCGATTGGTATCGATTTGATCTTTTCCCAATCCCTTTTTTTGTTTATTTCGGGGTAAATTACGATCCGTAAACATAAGATGTTCTTTGGTAAAAAAATACTGTCTGTAATCAAGATTTTCAAAATCCTGACATTGGCAATAATCTGAAAAATTGCCATTGACATGTATTGTATCACTCAAATGAAAATACACTTTATTTATTTTTGTATACAAATACGGTCTAACAACAAGGCTATCACTATTGTCATTAAACGGAACCAGTTGCTGATTAAACTTCATGTTTAATGTTACACTCATTGTTTTATACGATGTGTCAGCTACAAAATCGATACTTGATGCTGAATATTTATAATACGCATGATTTCGTCTATCTTTTGCAAAATCTTGTCTATAAGCATCAAGGATATCCACATCAAAGGGTCGACCAATTAGTGGATGTTCTCCTCCATCGGCTAGCCTATTCCTTAAATAAGCAGAATGATTTCTCATCATCAATGGATCTCCTGAATAAAAAACAGAATCAATTTTAAACACAGAGCCCAAGACAAGTTCATAGAGGACATCGGCCTTTCTCTTTGAGCTATCATAGACCACTTTACTAGTCAGTTTAGGGATATAATAACCACGTTTTCTGATATAGTTATTGATCTGCACACTTGCTTTATTAAAAGTCGTAGAATCAAAGACCTTTGGATCTTCTCCAAATTTATACTTCATTCGTTCCCTAAAAAGAAGATCATTGTTGACCGTGTCTTTAATAATTTTCTCAGTATAAAAATCTTTTCCTCTTCGTTTTGCCCTTTCAATTCTCTTTTCATTGATTCTTGAATATTTATCCTTTTTCTTTTGAAGCTTTAACTTGAATTTTTGATTGACCTTTATGCGTTTCTCCGTAAGTTTAGCAGAATCAATGGCGTTATACACTCGAAGTTTAAGTCTCACACCTAAAATCCTTTGATTTGGCTTCAACTTCAATATATCAGTCAAATCATCCTTGAATGGCACTTTTTCTTTAACAAGAATTTTATTCGAGTTCATTAAAAAATATCCATCAGGTACATTTTTTGTTATGTTGCATGATGTAATACATATGAAAATACATATCACACAAAACCAAAGTTTATTTATCTTCACCATTAGAATGGTACAAAAATAATTATAATCAGGTGGAAAAAATCTCAATTCAAAAGTTAAAATGGATAAAAAGCCTGCAATTGAAAAAGAACCGCGATAAAGAGGACTGTTTTATTGTTGAAGGAGAGAAAATCGGAAAAGAATGTATGCGCTCAATACCTGATGATATTGGCCTCATAGGATGTATTGCTGAGGTCGAAGATCTTTTACCCAAAACCCTTCGAGACAAGAGCTTCATTTTATCATACAAAGAATTTGAAAGAGTGAGTCGGCTTAAAACACCCAACAAGCTGATTCTTGTAATAAAGAAACCGTCTATTATCTCATTTAATCCAGATAAGAAGTTTCTTATTCTTGAAAACATTCAAGATCCTGGAAATTTGGGAACTATAATTAGAACGGCCGATTGGTTTGGAATAGAACAAATTGTTTGCTCACCAGAATGTGCTGATGTTTTCAACTCAAAAACACTTCAAGCTTCAATGGGAAGCTTTTTGAGGGTTACAGTTCATTACAAAGACCTTATTCCATTTCTTGAACACACAAAGTATAACGTAACAGGAGCTCTTCTGGATGGCGAGTTCCTTAAGGACGGTAGTATGAAAAATTCAAATGCAATTATGCTGGGCAATGAAGGTCAAGGAATATCTAAATCTTTGGAAAAATTCTGCAATAACCCGGTCAAAATACCAGGCCTTGGCGGAGCAGAATCTTTAAACGTTTCAATTGCTGCTTCAATTCTTATGTACGAATGGACAAAAAAATGAAAATCATAGTACCTCTTTAAAAGAAAGACTGTATTTTTGCAACTTGCCAAATAGAATAGATGAATGATTGATATTGATTTATATAAAGCCAAAAAGCTTTACCCTTTTCAAGAACAAACCGTTACCACCATCCTAAATGAACTCGACGATAATGGTGTTGATTTCAATCTATTATATCAGCTTCCTACTGGAGGAGGTAAAACCGTTATTTTTTCTGAAATTGCAAAACAATACATTGCAAGAACCAAAAAGAAAATCTTAATCCTAACACATAGAATTGAGCTTTCTGTTCAAACTTCAAAACAGCTTTCAGCCATAAGCGTCACCAACAAAGTCATTAATTCAGAAGTCAAAGAACTTCCCAATCAGGATGAATACCAATGCTTCATTGCCATGGTCGAAACCTTACACAATCGACTTAATGATGACGGTAATTTTATTAAAGATGTTGGACTTGTTATCGTGGATGAAGCACATTACAATAGTTTTAGAAAGATATTTCAATATTACCTAAATTGTAATATTCTTGGGGTTACCGCAACACCATTAAGCAGCAACAAAGCACTCCCTCTCAAGGACAATTACAACAAACTTTTGGTAGGGGAATCTATTTCAGGGCTTATTGAAAAAGGATACCTTTCAAATGCGGATACGTTTAGTTATGACGTCAATCTACATGGTTTGAAAATTGGAACCAACGGAGATTTCACCATTACCAGCTCAGATACGCTATACAGTAATTATTTTATGCAAGAGAAACTCATCTTTGCATATGAAGAAGTTTCCTTAGGACAAAAGACACTTATATTTAATGCTGGTATTGAAACCTCGATTAGGGTATACGAGTCATTTAAAAAGCTTAAATACAACATTCGCCATCTGGACTCTACATTTAGTGATAAAGACCGAAAAGAAATTTTAGCTTGGTTCAAAACTACGCCTAATGCGATTTTAACATCAGTAGGAATACTAACCACTGGGTTTGATGAACCAACAGTAAAAACAATAATTATAAATCGAGCAACTCGATCCCTCACTTTATATCATCAGATGATTGGCAGGGGGTCTAGAAGACTTCCTGACAAAAATCAGTTCCAAGTAATTGATCTAGGAAACAATGTGAGACGCTTTGGTCTTTGGCAAGATTATATCAATTGGCAGGATGCTTTTAAATTTCCTGATCGATTTTTAGAATCAAGAATAACAGAGATTGAAGACATGGAATTCGAGGTAGATTATGAATTCCCTAAAGGTTATGATAAATTCATGGATACTGAGAAATTGGAGTCCTTCAATATAAAAGAAAGGTATCATCTTCATATTGACAATGGACACAAAGGCAAGAAGGCAGTTGAAGAGTCCTTGGAAAATCATTTTAGTGTCATTTTAGATGCTGCAAAAGACATGGATCATGGATTCGAAATACTTAATTTTCTGCAAGATCATATTGAGCATCGCTTAAAACATTACACAAAATGTATTTCAAAAAGTACTGATAATTATTTTAAGTACTTACTAGAAACTTATAATCGACAATTGTCTCAGAAAATCAGAACACATATAAATGCATCTTAATGTGTTTTGCGAAAAATAGCTTAATTTTAGGGTTATGACTAAGCTTATTTTTATTGTTGTTTTTATTACGACATCCCTACTTTCATTCGGTCAAAAAGAAAAACTCAGAGCCTATATTGATGTTAAAGATTTTTATCATCCTAAGACTGGAAGCTATGCAGAAATCGAGCTTCAGTTTGCCATACAATCAGCCTCTCTTAAAACGGTAGGTGATTCGGCTTTTCAAGCATCCATTGCCATCTATTTTGATATCTTATCAAAAAACTCAATTATAAAATCTGACGCCTACATCCTCAATTCACCTCTCTACCAGATTAAGGACAGTTTGATTGAAGATTTCTATGAAATTAAAAGATACAGCTTAGAACCAGGCAAATACGAACTGAAAGTTCGGATTAAAGATTTAAATGCTGAAAATGCTGAGGACGTAAGTGGATCGCAAACATTTACCATAAACGATCCGAAAGGTGAAATCACCATTTCTAATATTCTTCCAGCTGAATACGTTATAAAATCAGATGAAGAAAGTGTTTTTCAAAGGTCGGGACTTCATATCATTCCGATGTTTTCCAATTTCTTTTCTTCGAGAACCAATACGATACCAGTATACTGTGAATTGTATAACACCGGTGCAAAGAATGATTCTATACTTGGATTAATGTATAGAATAATGAATTCAAAAAACTATGTAGAGATGGAGGAATACACGACAATCAGTCGCTTTGTTACATCTCCGTTTATTCCCAAGTTTAAAGCGATTAATATTGAGCTACTTACCTCTGGAAGTTATTTATTAGAAATTTGTGTAGTCAATAAAGATTTCGAAATTTTGGCAAGTACTTCGTATGCGTTTGAAAGAGATAACGATATGACAGCCATTTTAAATTCTGAAAATATTATTTTGAATCCTGCCTTTCAGGAATCTATAACTGAAGACAGTATCATATACTATTTAGAGAGTCTAATCCCTATTTCGAAACCCGCCGAAGTAAAAAACATTGTCTCCACAATAAAAACAAAAAACAAAGATAAATGCAGGAAACACATTCAAGCTTTTTGGGTAAAAACTTCACCGAGCAATAGTTATGAGGCATGGGTGAAATATAAAAAGCAAGTTGATTTCGTTGAAAAGGTGTATGGAAACAATTTTCAAGAAGGATTCGAAACCGATCGTGGGCGCGTATATTTACAATATGGTGCACCGAGCAACATTGTTGCCCGTGAAGCATCTCCAAGTGAATACCCCTATGAAATATGGACATTTAACAAGATTGGCGTTTTTAGCAACAAGCGTTTTGTGTTCTATAACCCGGATTTGGTAAATCGAGCATATCGACTTTTACATTCAGACATGATTGGGGAGCTTAAAAATAATTCATGGCCCCAAATACTTTCAAAAAGAAATACCGTAAACGGAAACATTGACAATCCCAATCAAAACAATGTGGACCATTGGGGAGGTAACTCAAATGAATATTTTCGACAATATTAATATCTGTGAACTTAGCAATCGTTATCTTAAATTATAATGGGAGAATTCATCTCGAAAATTATATTGAAAATATTATATCCCATTCAAAAGGGTATGACCTTATAATAGCCGATAATGCAAGTTCTGATGATTCAGTGGCATACATAAAACAATTCAAAGAAATCCAACTCATAGAAATAAGCTCAAACTTAGGTTTTGCAGGAGGTTATAATGAAGCGTTAAATAGAATTAAAGGAACATATGACTATTACCTATTATTAAATAGCGATGTTGAAGTTTCAGAAAACTGGATTGCTCCGTTAATTGCAGCCATGGATGATGAACAGGTAGCCGCCTGTCAACCCAAAATAAAGAGTCTTCAACGAAAAGAGTTCTTTGAACATGCAGGGGCTTCAGGTGGATATATCGATAAAAATTACTTCCCTTTTTGTAGAGGTAGAATATTCGCAGAGTTAGAGAAAGATGATGGACAATACGACGGTTCTCAATACATCACTTGGACCTCTGGTGCTGCCATGCTGATCAGGTCAGATCTTTTCCACCATGTTAATGGTTTCGATGCTGATTTCTTTGCTCATATGGAAGAAATAGATTTGTGCATAAGATTGGGGCATCAAGGTCATCAGTTTAAAGTGGTTCCAAAAAGCGTTGTGTACCATCTTGGAGGAGGAACGCTCCCATACAACTCTCCGCAAAAGATTTATCTCAACTTTAGGAACAGCTTATTCATGATTGCTAAAAATCATAAAGGGATCTTGCTACCTATGCTCTTTAAAAGAATGCTAATCGATGCCATTGCCGCCTATAAATTCCTTTTTGAAGGCAACTTCCTGTTTTTCTGGAAAGTATTTCTTGCTCACTTGTCTTTATACAAAAACCTTAGAACGCTACTTAAGAAAAGAGCTCAACTAAAGAGAGATCGTGACCCTATACTTAAATATCACGGTAATATTTTAACTTCTTTTTTTATAGAAAGAAGAAAGACCTTTTCTAAACTCAATAAACGATTGATTAAATCATGAAAACACTTTTAAGCCTATTCATTCTTCTATGCTTCGCTGTCCCAGGAAGCGCTCAAGGCATTAAAAGTCTTCAAAAGGCAAGTGATAAGGCTCAACAAATCATGAAGCCCAAAAATGAAATTCTGATTAAATCTCCTGTAAGCTTGGTAAATCCTTTTGTTGGGACTGGCGGTCATGGCCATACTTTCCCAGGAGCCACTGCACCATTTGGCATGATCCAATTAAGTCCAGATACGCGACATGAGGGTTGGGATGGTTGTTCGGGTTATCATTATTCTGATTCCGTTATTTATGGGTTTAGCCATACCCATTTGAGCGGAACAGGCGTGCCTGACTACTGTGATCTTTTAATTGTTCCGCAAAGTGGCAAAAAAGCAAAAGTCGTTCCTGGATATGAAAATGAAAAAGGTTTCGGCTCAAAGTTTTCTCACAGTACTGAAAAAGCGTCACCGGGTTATTATGAAGTGTTTCTCGAGGATGATGGTATAAAAGCTCAAATGACAACAAGTGAACGGGCAGGAATTCATCAATACACCTTTACAAGAGAAAAAGACAAGAAATTCATCCTTATTGATTTTGACCACAGAGACGACCTCATTTTTGCTGAATACATTCTTGATGGTAAAAAACATATCTCTGGCCAGAGAACTTCAAAGAGCTGGGCAGATGAGCAGCACTTCTATTTCGACCTTGAATTCTCTATCGAACCGTCGAAAATTATTCGAGTTAAAAACAAACATGGACACAAGCTATTGATCCAATTTCCAAAAGAAACCAAAACACTTTCTATCGCCATTGGCATTTCACAAGTGGATGAAGCGGGCGCTTTAAAAAATAGACAGACGGAGCTCGATGGATTTAATTTTTCAAAGACAAAGGTCAAAACATCATCACAATGGCATAAGGAACTCTCTAAAATAAAAATCAGCAATGAAGACAAAAAGAAAGCCTCCATATTCTATACGGCACTCTACCACTGTTTTATTGCACCAAACCTTGCCAGCGATGTGGACGGCCGATACCGTGGACATGACCAAAAGATACACGAGCTTGATCAAGGAGAGCATCATTATACCGTATTCTCACTTTGGGATACCTATAGAACCCTTCACCCACTCTTTACACTTATACAACCCGAAAGAACCGAAGAATTCATTCGAACCATGCTCCGCATTTACGACCAAAGAAATGACCTTCCAGTATGGGAATTGGCGTCCTGTGAAACTGAATGTATGATTGGCTACCATTCCGTTTCAGCTATTTCAGATGCTTACCTCAAGGGATATAATGATTTTGATACCTCCAAGGCGCTTGATGCGATGGTACATACCAGCAAATTGGATGAATACGCGAAGAAAGAATTTGCTGCCCAAGGATTCATTAGCTCTGATCAAGAAGCAGAATCTGTATCGAAGACATTAGAATATGCCTATGATGATTTTTGTATTGCCCAAATGGCCAAGAAAATGGGACGTGATGACCTTTATCAAGAATTCACAAAACGCAGCTTAAATTTTGTTAATCTATACGACCCATCTACGAAATTCATGAGAGCAAGACGCGGAGCACAGTGGTTCGGTCCTTTCAATCCAATAGAGGTCAATTTCAATTATACAGAGGCCAACAGCTGGCAATATTCTTTGTATGCACCGCATAACATCCCAGTTCTTGCCAATCTTATGGGTGGACGAGATTCCTTAGAAAACTGGCTAGACCGACTATTTAAAGCAGATTCTGATTTGATTGGAAGACATCAGGTAGATATTACCGGACTCATTGGTCAATACGCTCACGGGAATGAACCTTCGCATCATATGGCTTATTTGTACAATTACACGAATGCATCTGAAAAAACACAATATTACGTGGACAAAATATTGAATGAATTGTACACCATAAAACCGGATGGTTTATCAGGCAATGAGGACTGTGGACAAATGAGCGCTTGGTATGTCATGAGTTCGCTGGGTCTCTACCCTACCGCACCAGGTAATACGAATTACCAAATAGGTCGACCACTATTCAAAAAAGCCAAGATTCAATTACCAAATAACAAAACTCTTTCCATTGAAGCAACCAACAATTCGGTATCAGCTAAATATGTCAAAGAGGTATCATTCAATACTTCAAAAGTAAAGGACACAGAAATCGACCACAATCAAATCAAAAAAGGAGGACTGCTATTGTTTGAAATGTCTAATGAACCTATTTCGACATCTAACACTATTGTACATGAAAAAGATAGCCTTTTAAAAACGGACTTTGTACCAACCCCGTTTATTACAACTGAACAGCGGATTTTTGAAGATTCGATTGTGATTAAAATTGGAAGCAGTAAGATAAATAATCTAAAACAGAGACTTTATTTCTCTATCAATAATGGGTTGTGGAAAGATTATACTAAGCCCTTCACAATATATGAAACAAGCACAGTTTCAGTCAAAGCATCTAGGTTTCCGGATGTTTCAGATATACCTCACAATGCGAAAATCGCACCATACTGGAGCCCCGTTGTGAACAGCCTCTTCAGCAAAAGAGATCCTAGTGTAAGTCTGAAACTTGAAACCCAATACGCCAACCAATATGCGGCATCAGGACCGAATACGCTGATTGACGGCGTTCGAGGAGGAGCTGATTTCAGAACTGGAGATTGGCAGGGCTATTTTGGGAAAGACCTCAATGCAGTGGTCAGTTTCGAAGAAGCGAGAGAATTAACACAAATAGGTATATCATGCATTAGAGACATTAAATCATGGATCTTTTACCCAGAAAGGATTGGGATTAGCTATTCAATCGATGGAATCAATTACACAAAACTTCCTGATTTGGATTATGCTGAATCTACATCGGACGATTACGAACCGAAAATAAAAGCATGTATTCAACAATTAAAACAACCTGTGAAAGTCAAGTATATCAAATATACCGTTTACAATCCCGGGGAATGTCCAAGCTGGCATTTGGGAAGCGGAAATGATTCATGGATTTTTCTTGATGAGTTTATCTTTGAATAGCCCTAGCTCATCCCTCCATTTACATTGATTACTTGTCCTGTAATGTAATCTGCTTTTTCGTTTAAAAGAAAAGATACCGAATGCGTAATGTTTTCAGAACTTCCTAAAGTTTTTGCTGGGATCGATTCGAGAATATCAGAAAGAAATTGATCTGAAACTTCAGAAATCATTCCTTTATCCATATATCCAGGTGAGATACAATTGACGGTTACTCCTGAGGTAGCCAACTCTGAGGCCATTGTTCTTGTTAAGCCAAGCAAGGCACTTTTACTAGCTGAATATGCTGAAGTACCTACGACCCCTTTCTGAGCAACTATTGATGAAAAAAACACAATTCTACCAAACTTGTTTTTTCGCATTTCAGGTATAAATAATTGAGCCAACCTAAATGGTGTATTCAAATTCAAATCAAACACTTTATCCCATTGTTCTTTATTGATCTTCCAGCTAATTTGTGAGCTTGAAATACCAACACAGTTGATCACACTATCTACTGCACCAATTTCTTCTTTGAGTGTGTCATAATCGACGTCATTTAAAAAATCAACTTCAACAACTTTTGTCTGATTAGAAAACTTACTTATCAGGGAATCTAATTTAGATTTGTTTTTATTGCATAACATGACAACATAAAAACCATCGCTCAGAAGACTCTCTGCAATTTCTCTACCTAAACCTCCTGATGCACCACTGACTAGAACTCTTCTCATTTTAAACCGATTTTTCCATTTACAAAACTACGCAATGGCCATGAAACACCATTGTATTTCAAAATTAGATATTTCCTGTCTATTGCACCAAACTTTTTGTTGAATAAGGACAGACCTTTATTGTTCGATCCTCCAAAATCAAGAGTTAAAGCTGAATACGCATTTTCTTTTATTACCGAATCAAATACAGCTTGCATCGCACCAATATCTCTACCTCTCGAATCTACAATACCCTTGAGGTATAATAATTTACCATTCTGTCGAATGAAACAACAAATGGCTACCAATTCTCCATTAAGCCTAACCCCTCTCAATATAGATGCATTCATGGATTTAGCATTCTTCATAAGGTCGCTCAGACGAAAATAAGCATCATCATCAATGTGTGAAAACTGTTTCCCTTTGAGATCACGAAACATTTTAATTAAAAGCGCCGAATCCTGCTCGTCTGTTAACTCAGCTTTGGATTTAATGAAATCACGTAAACTTCTTTTGACATTTTGAGAATACATTTTATAAACAGATTCATATTCCTGATTTAACGTAAGCACCTGATGAATTGCATGTTCTCTAATTATATTTTTGTGGTTAACATCAATATCCATAGCCAGACTAAAAAAAGACGTTTCACCCTGCAGTTTAATTAAAAAATCTTGAAATTTACTTTTATCACCTAACACAGAACATTCTCTTATAAATAAGGGCTGTAAGCAATATTTAAGTCCGTACTTTCTAGAAATAAAAACAGGTAGACAGGCCTGATAATCATTGAATACCAAAGCTTTCCAGTTAGGCATAACCGCATCCAAATACCACCTCGACATAAAGATTGAATTGTCACTTTTTTGAACAAGGGAATCCCATTTTGCTTCAGAAATATCTATTCTTGAAATAATTCTTATTGCTCCAGATCCTTCAGGCATACGATTTCATGTTTCTGTGATATTTTATTTAACAACTGATCTAAATAATTTAACGAGAATGGAGTACACGCTTTAGGATGCCCTATTACGACTAGATTCTTATCACCTCGCTTAACTGCTTTATTTATGGACTTTTCAATTTGTGTAACGAAATAACCGTCAGCACTCACGCACAACAAATTTTTCTTCAATAAAAAATCTTTTTTAGAACCGCCACCTTTCGCAGGGAAACCATTACCAATAGGTTTGTGTTTCGAGGGCTTCAACCTTCCAAGAATAAACAATCTCCAAAAAAACAAAGGGTGGTAAACTTGAGATGAAATCGGAAACTGCGTAAATACACCCTGGTCATTTTCAACACATACATCATCTGAAAAACGCCAATGATCCTTAGCAGGAACCTTTGTAAAATCGTAGTAATAGGGTTGCTTTGTATTTTTACCTCCAAGGAAGACAGAACTTTCAATATTTAACTTATTGCGTTTCATTGATTCTTGAATGTCTTTAAAAGGCTGAATACACCATCCCCCCGCCCGATAAGAAATAATCTCCTGATTGACATAGGATTGCAAGACCTTATAATATTTATCGAAAATCAATGGAACTTCCTCATGATTAAAATCTGATAGCTTATACCTACTCAAATCGAACTTCCATCCATCATTCCATTTGGCATCTTCCCAATGCGGGTGTATATGCAAACCGGTTTCGTGGCCATCATTATCCCAACCCTTTATTTGTTCTCTGAGCAGACTTAAATCTGAAGAGAATGCTTCAGTTTCTCGCCCACTGACAAGCATCCCGGTATCGACAAAAAATGTAAACTTTGAATTATATCGCTTGGAAATCTCCAACAGTCGATTAGTTGGCTCAATCATACAGCGATTTACTGATCCACTTTTGTGACCAAAAAACATTTCATAATCCCATGTAAATGCTATCTTCAAAACTGACCTTTAGGTGTATACATTGTGATCTTCTCGCTCTTGTACTTTTCAAGCATTAAATCTAACATTTTCTTTGCATCAAATAGATAGCTCTCTGCATTTCCAATTTTCACTTTTTTACAAACACCATGATCTATAAACATTGGAATCAAATCATTACACTTTCTTTTTTTAGAATATACAGGATTGTGCGCTTTTGTAGAAACCATATGAACTTCGCCTTTCTCATCCTTAATCTTAACCCGAAAATCACTTGAAACATAAACTGGGAAATGGAAATCAACACTATCCTCTAAAACATGCAAGCTTGTACCTGCATTATCCAGATCTACTCCCAAATAGAGAATCTTGCCATTAAGTTCAGTTAATCGATAAAAAGGAGAAAGCTTAGTATAAGGAGATACTTCTCCAAAATGTCCTTCCGTTAGATATTTGGCATTCTTACCATAAGCACAAACAGGTTCTAAATAATTTAAGCTTCTTCGAACACCGTCTCTTTTGCGAAAATTCTCCGTAATAGAACCTAAAACTGATGGAGTGTTTTTGACATCAAAGACCTCATTTTTTTTCACAAAATCGATTTGAAGCAAACCATTAGCGCTAGATGGCATTAATAAATCTCCCTCATCGCTAATAATATCTAGCAACGAATCCACAACATCCACTGCCCCATTTTCGACAAATCCAATTTTACTTAAGCTAGAATGCACCAATAAGGAATCTCCAGGCCTAATGCCTATCTCATAAAAACAATTATAAAGATCTTTCTTATTAAGGCCTTGTCCTCTTTTTCCCTGAAGTGCTATGCTCCTATTGATTCTATTTTTCTTATTCGATCTATAAAATTGAATCAAAAAGTCAGGCAACAGAGAACGAAAAATTGTTTTGATCTTGGACATAAAAACTTAACGATTGTAAGCTATCATTATTTTATGCTTTGCATAATAATGATTACAAAGGTAAATCTAATCGAATTTTAGCATAAGACTGAAAAAACCATTAATTTTATCCTGAAAAGCTTTTAAACATGAGAATAATTAAACTTTTAGTACTATTTATTTCTATTTCAATAAATGGAATAAGTCAAACAGATCAATTAAATGAAAATCAAGTCATTAACATTGAGCAATCATCTCAAAATGAGTTGGATGGTTTGAACAATCTATTGCACCTTTCTCCCGAGCAAAAAGAGCAAATTTTTGATATCATACATGGTGTTCTTATCAAGAATAAGCAAGTTCAATCGATGAAACTGATCGCGGCGGATAAGAAAGATATTCTTACACGAAATAATAACGCCAAAATAGATATGATCAAGAATGTTCTTATTGGAAAGCAAAAGCCACTTTACACACAGTATTTGGCTAATCAAATCACCACTAAAGGACTTGAGGACTGATAAAGTGACACATTGGATTCATTAACCCAAATTGTTCTTGGAGCTTCTGTAGCTGAAGCAGTTGCAGGCAAAAAATTCGGCAATAAAGCGATTTTATGGGGTGCTATTGCAGGAACCATTCCAGACTTAGATGTTTTCTTCCGCTTCTTGTATCATCCAATAGAGGCTTCATTGGTACATCGCGGCATTACTCACTCTCTGCTATTTGCCATTTTTGTAAGCCCAATTTTAGCACACTTTGTATCCAAGCTCTACAAAAGTCAAAATGAATATAAAACGTGGCTTTATTTATTTTTTGGTGCTATTGTGACCCATCCTATTTTAGACATGTTCACCAATTATGGAACGCAATTTTTATGGCCTTTCCATTTCCGAATTTCATTTAATACGATTTTCGTCATGGACCCTTTGTACACCCTGCCTTTTTTGGTTTGTGTACTTATTTCTATGTTTATTGGAAGAAATACGAGATTTCGAAGGCGCATTAATTACTTTGGCCTTGGCTACTCTACCCTTTACTTAATTTGGGGTATTGTAATAAAGCTTTTCATTCTTTCTAACACCGAGTCTTATTTTAAGGAAGCAGGAATAGTAAACACGAATAGAGTCATGGTGAAACCTATGCCTCTAACCTCTTTTTACTGGAACATTATAGGAGAAAGTGAAAATGAATTTGTACTTGGATACAAGTCCATCTTTTATTCTTTTGATAAAAACGACGTCCAAATCATATCCAAAAGAAATCATATCCCAATAAATAAACTGAAATGGAAAGGACAAAATTACTCGAATGATTTGCGATTGTTTTGCAATGATTATGGATTTGTTACCAAAAAAGATTCTAGTTTATATTTCTTCGACCTGCGTTTTGGAGTTTCAACAATGCTTACCGATAAAAAAAATCGTGACCCTTTCTTTGGATATATACTAGAAACCAATAAAGCGGGAGAAATAGTTAAAACCACGCCCTATCGACCAAGCAAGCTTTGGTCAGAAGTTGATTTCGATAACTATGTAAAAAGAATTTTTCATAAATAAAGGTTATTGACAACAATCGTGTTCAAAAATATATCTTGATTAATACTTCGGTCTAAATCTTGTAAGTATTTTTAAAAAAAAATCTATTCATGACCTTTCAAAAATTAAGCGTGTTATTGTTTTGCTTTATTGCCTTGAGTAATTGCGCTCAAGAAAATGACCAAAAATCTTCACCGATTAAATCTAATATTAGCGACACTATCCGGAAATCGTATGGCTTAAGTGATTATTTGAGTGAAAACGAAGAGCTTAACTATTATGTTGACTCTGTAATGGGTACTCTTGACGAAAAAGCAATTATCGCTCAGTTAATAATGCCTGCAGCTGGCAAGTATGGAAAACCCAAAACAACCATTGATGGATTAATTAAGGACAAACTAATTGGTGGTATTTTAATGCTTAATGGAACTAAAAAAGAATTCACTTCCTTAATTACTGAATTTAATCAAGACAACATAGAATATGGCAATCTTCCTTTCTTGTACAGCGCCGACGCCGAACCAAGCCTTGTAAATAGAAAGATAACTGGATCTACACCAGTAAAAAAGGCAAATGAAATTGATTCTATTCAAGGGGTTACCGATGTAGCAAAAGCAATCTCTAAGGACTTAAATGACATTGGAATAAATTACAATTTCGCTCCTGTAGTAGATATGTCAAAAAACTCGACGGTTGGGTATCGAGGCTTTGGCAAAGACCCCATAAATATTATCCCATGGTCTGATGAGTTCATTAAAGTAACTCAAGAAAACAACATTATTGCTACAGCAAAACATTTTCCTGGACATGGTTTAGTATCTGGAGATACGCACAAGTCCTTACAAGTAATTGACGGTGAACTGAAAGAGGTAGTTAATTATCCTCTATTAATCGAAAATGGGGTTTTATCTATTATGGTTGCTCATATCGCGATAGAAAACAATCCAACATATAGCACCAATGGATTGCCTTCTACTTGCTCCAAAAAAATTGTCTCTTCATTACTGCGTGACAGCCTTAATTTCAAAGGAATCATTGTTACTGATGCCATGGGAATGGGTGGGGTTGTAAAAGTACCCAACAGCTCTTTAAAAGCCATTGAAGCGGGATGCGATATATTATTAATGCCTGTAGATGCAAGAAAAGCACACCAAGAAATTTGGGATGAATTTAAAAACGGAGAGGAGGATTTCAGAAATTCAGTATTAGAATCTGCTAAACGGATCATTAGAATGAAAATCTGCCTGGGATTAATCTAAATACAAATCGATCAAACCTTCGGGAGCATTAACCTTTAGCTGCTTCGATTCCCGATCAACATTTACTATTAGTCCATCAAATAATGGTAAAAGAATCTCTTTGCCATTAAAATCAATAATCAATAATGGATTTAATTTAAGATCGGCAACACCTGTCACCTTTCCTATAGGTCCTTTTACAATATCCTCTATGCTATAGCCAATGACTTCATGATCATAAAAACTCGACTGATCCAATTCTTTGAGTTCTGTTTCGGGTAGATATACTTTTTTCTTTATTAACGACCTTGCATTCTGCTCCGTATCAACTCCTTGGAATTTGACCGCAGCAAATCCTTTATTCTTGAGCTTGAAAGACTCAATGAAAAACGGCGTTAATATTCCTTCAACATCAACAAAAAATGTCTCAGTATCGATATATTCTTCTGGATGTGTAACATCCAAAAACAAAGAAACTCCACCTTTATATCCGTGGAGTTTCGCAATTTGTCCTATGTAAATGGAATCTTTTAAATCCATAGCTGCTTATTCAGCAGATGGTGCTTCCTTTTTATCAGTATCTTCAGTTGTATCTGCTGCAGGTGCTGCTGCCTCTACTGGTGCTTCTTCTGTTGCTGCCTCTACCGGTGCTTCTTCTGTTGCTGCCTCTACTGGTGCTTCTTCAGTTGCTGCCTCTGCTGGTGCTTCTTCAGTTGCAGCTTCTACTGATGCTGCCTCTACTGGTGCTTCTTCTGTTGCTGCCTCTACTGGTGCTTCTTCTGTTGCTGCCTCTACTGGTGCTTCTTCAGTTGCAGCCTCTACTGGTGCCTCTTCAGGCTCAGGAGTATTCTTTTCAATGATGGCTGCTGCTCTTGCTTCTTTAGCTGCAGTTTCAGCTTTAAAAATATCTGATTTTGCCTTTTCAGCACTCTTGGAAAGACCTTCAATTTTCGATTGAACTTTAGCTTCTTTTTCTTTAAGCCATTTATCAAACTTCTTTTCGACATCTGCTTCAGTAAGCGCTCCTTTTACTACTCCTTTCAACAAGTGATTTTTGTACAAAATACCTTTGTATGAAAGAATTGCTCTTGCTGTATCAGTCAATTCTGCTCCTTTTTGAACCCAACTAAGTGTGTTCTCAAATTTCAGATTGATTACTGCAGGATTTTTAGTTGGATCATAAGTACCTAACTTCTCGATAAAACGACCATCTCTTTTTGATCGACTATCTGCTGCTACGATGTGAAAAAATGGTTTTCCTTTTTTACCGTGACGTTGTAAACGAATTCGTGTTGCCATAATGTGTTATAATTTGGAGTACTAAACCCCGGTTAATAAATTAATTTTTAAGAAGCGCAAAGATATTAACAATATCTGATTCACCAAACTTTCAGTACAAATACATTGTGTTTTCAGTTAAAATATTTACAACTTTTTTTTTTTGGCATAATTTCTGATATTTGCAAAGTAAAAAACAACTTTATGAAACTATTATTGGCGACGCTTTTCGTTTGTTCTATTTCAGTTTGCGGTCATTCTCAAACAAGCAAATCACAAACCATATTGAACACTCTTTCATCTTCTATGAAAAAGATGAGTACATTTTATGTTGAATTTAATGCCAATATAAAAAACACGGCCACCGGAGTAAATGAAAGTGAGAAAGGAATGGGTTGGGTAAAAGGCAATAAGTTTTTTGCAAGCTATGGAGAAATCACCTTGCTTTCAAATGGATATAAAACATGGACCATTATAAATGAAGAAAAATCGGTTTATGAATCAGAAACAAGTGATGACGAAGAAAGTATGAATCCAAAAAAGCTAATGACCATATGGGAGTCCGGTTTTAAAAACAAGTACAATAAGCTTGGGACTTTTAACGGAGAGAGCGTTCATGTAATTAACTTATTCCCAATTGATCCTGAAAATTCGGATTATCATACCATAACCTTATATATCTCAGAAAAAAGCAGAGCATTGAAAAAAGCCATAATGAAAACAAACGATGGTACAACAATGAGTTATCATTTAACGAAATTTATAAGCAACAAAGCCATATCTGATTCTAAATTCACTTTTGATAAAGCAAAATACCCTGGCTTTGCAGTGATTAGAGATTAGCATAACAATTCCTTTACATTCAAGACCATAATAGATACTCAAATGTTAATGTTTTAAGTAAAAAATGTATATCATAATAGCAACCCTCGACATTCGAGTTTCGTTAAAATAGTATCAAACTATTACGAACAGACTACTCATTTTTATTTTTATTAAACCTACCCCCCCTTAAAATGAATAAGTTTCGTTTCTACTAAAAAAACTATTTATTATGAAATCAATTAATCTATTACTCTTAGCTGGACTATTCTCTTTTCTGGCAAATTACTCCATTAGTCAATCCGCATGTATTGACAGCTCGCTCATAGACCAAAGTATTATTTGTCCACAGGTAATTGATCCTGTTTGTGGCTGTGATGGGATCACCTACAACAATGCTTGTGAAGCTACATTTTACTATGGTGTAACAAGCTATACTCCAGGAATTTGCGGAGGAAACCCTTGTAATTTTACTTTTAATACATCAGTCACTGAACCTAATTGTTCTTATTCTTGCGATGGCTCAATAACAGTATTCGCCAATGGGACAACAGTAAATCCTTTCAATTATACATATGTGTGGAGCAACGGAGTTACCGGTAATACCTTAGAGGATTTATGTTGTGGTTCATATACAGTATCGGCAACGGATTCATTAGGTTGCACAAATTCAACTACAATTACTGTTACATGTCCACCCGAGCTTCAAATAACAGCAAGTTCAACTCCTCAAACGTATCAAAACCCTAATCCAACTGGTTACGGAAGCATTACAGTAAATGCAAATGGAGGTACCCAAGGCTATTTATACAGTATTGACAACGGAAATTCATACCAAGGATCAAATACATTCTATGAACTTACTGCTGGTATTTACGTTGTACAAGCAATGGACGATAACGGATGTATAGCTATTTACACCATTGAGGTAGCCTACGTTCCTTGTCAAGCAACTATCACATATACATCTGGGCAATCACCTTGTGACATTATTTTTTCTGCTACCGGTGCAGATAATTACACTTGGGACTTTGGTGACGGGAATTCTGGCTACGGTCAGAATGTAAGTCACACATATGCGGGTGATGGAACCTATATTGTTTCATTAGGTGCGTATTCAGCAAACGGCGGTTGGCTTGGACAATTATGCGACTCTATTACCCAAACAATAACAGTAACAGGATGTGGTGGCAGTACCCCTTGCCAGGCCAGTTTTAGTTATGCAGATAGCAATTGTATCGTTGAGTTTTTTGGATCCGGAGCAAGTTCATACACATGGAGCTTTGGCGATGGAACCTCTGGTCAAGGACAATATGATTACCATGTCTATTCTAATAACGGCACATACAATGTTTGTATGTACGCTTACGATCAAAACGGAATGATTTGCGATACAGTATGTCAAAATGTATATGTCAGTGAATGTAACAATACTGGAGGAGGTTGTCAAACAGACTTTACATACACTATGGGCCAATCACCATGTGAATATTATTTCACTGCGACAGGTGCGTCTACCTATACTTGGGATTTTGGGGATGGCAATACTGGATCTGGGCAGAATGTTAATAATACCTATTCGAATGATGGAATGTATTATGTATTATTGATGGGCTATGATTCTAATGGCATTCTTTGTGATTCTATCTCTCAATACCTGACAATACAAGGCTGTGGAGGAAATACCCCTTGTCAGGCAGGATACCAATTCTCAATAGATAGCTCATGTACATATACATTTTATGGATATGGAGCTTCAAGCTATGAATGGTTGATTGGTGACATCAGTTTTACAGGAGATATAATATCCTTGTATATTTCGCCGAATAGTATTGAGACATTGTGTATGTATGCTTATGACAATCAAGGATTTTTATGTGACACAGTATGTGAGGATTTCGTATGTGATGTAACAGGTATAGAGGAACTTCAAAATAATTTTGACGTTACCATTTTCCCTAATCCTGCAAAGAATAAAGGAACCATTCTGATTCAAAACAATTCTCCTGACCAAACCATCATTCAACTTATGACTCCTTTAGGTAAAAGAGTTGAAACCATCTACTCAGGTCACCTTTCCGCAGGCTCGCATGAAATTTCATGGAGTAATTCAAATCTCGTTTCGGGAATCTATATTGTTCAGGTCTCCGGATCTTTTGGGACCATTAACAAGAGACTTCTCATTCAGAAATAGTTAATAGTTTAGCATAAAAAAGGGTAGTCAATTGACTACCCTTTTTATTTTCAACATAAAATGAGAAAGCTTAATTATTTCTTTTCATCGCCCGATCCATTTCTCTCTTGTCATCTTTGAGCTTTAAATCATGTCGTTTGTCATGAGTTTTCTTTCCAGTTGCACAAGCAATTAACATTTTTAACCACCCTTTTTCGGATAAAAACAACTTGACCGGAACCAGAGTGTTCCCCTTGGTTTTTAAAAATTTTTCAATCTTGATAATTTCTTTCGAATTCAAGAGTAATTTACGATCATTACGAGGTTTATGATTGTTATAACTACCCTTTTCATATTCAGAGATGTACATATTTCGGATATATACCTCACCTCTTTCCATAACACCGTATGCCTCCATGATACTCGCTTTACCATTTCGTATGCTCTTGATTTCAGTTCCTTTAAGCTGAATACCAGCAGTATACTTCTCTATCAAATGATAATCAAATCGGGCTTTTTTGTTTTGTATGTTTATTTCTTTTTGAGGCATTTCAAATCAAAGTTAAGCATTGACACTTAAACCAGTCAATATTTATCATTGAAACAATGAAAATGATTACTTTTAATCGTGCAAACTCCATCAAAAGTTTTGGATAATGCTGTTGAACAGCTCTCCAGTCTTCCCGGTATAGGTAAAAGATCAGCATTGAGATTAGCGCTGAATCTTTTGCAAAGAAATGAGCAGGAAATTCATGATTTCGCTAATGCCATAATTGATTTAAAACTTAATGTATTTAACTGTACGGAATGTGGTAATATTTCGGATCATTCGACATGTGATATTTGTTTGAATCCAAACAGAAGTTCGGAGCTAATTTGCGTCGTCGAAGACATACGTGATATTATTGCAGTAGAATCCACAGGTGCTTTTAAAGGGAAATATCATGTTTTGGGGGGGGTTATATCTCCTATGGACGGTATTGGTCCTAATGAGCTCAATATTCAACCCTTAATCGACAAGGTCAGCTCTGGACAAGTTTCTGAAGTTATTTTTGCTTTAAGTCCAACAATGGAAGGCGATACAACAAACTTTTATCTATTTAAAAAACTAAAAGACTTCTCATCTATTTTCACCACTTTATCACGAGGGGTAACAGTCGGAGCAGAACTGCATTATGCAGATGAAATGTCTTTGGGTAGATCTATTACTCAACGTCAAAAATACGATCAAGAATGACAAAATTAATAGCCCTTATATTCCTTATTGGCTCAGTCAATTATGTCTGTAGTCAAAAAAAAATTGCTACTGCAACAACAAATCAAAACATTATTGATTATGTCCATTCAGTAGACAGCACAATCATCGTGATTGACTTTTTAGAAATCAAAAAATCAAAATGGAAAAATAACTTTGAAACGGTATCTGGTTTAATTCTTTCCGGCGGAAGAGACGTTAGTCCCAAAAATTACGGAGTTAAAGACACCTTCAACCTTTGTGTTACAGATCCAAAAAGAGATGAAGTTGAGCTTTTTTTACTAAAAGCTGCCTTAAATGATTCTATTCCAATTCTTGGCATCTGTAGAGGACACCAAATGACCAATGTAGGTCAAGGAGGAGCCCTTTATCAGGACATTCCATCTCAACATAAATCTAACATCAGGGTGATTCATCGAGATAGTCTACAGGAGAATTATGTCTACCATGACATTCAAATTGACACCACAAGTGCTCTATTTGAAATATATGGAGTAAGCGAAATGAACGTGAATAGCTTTCATCATCAAGCGGTTATTAAGGAAGGAGGATTTATGAAAACAGTAGCACGGGCTGCAGATGGTATTTGTGAAGCAGCAGAATGGGGAAAAGGATTAGAAGACAGATGGATTATCGGCGTACAGTTCCACCCTGAAAGACAATTTAAAACGGAAACCATACACTCGAATTTAATACGAGCATATATAGAAGCCTGCTTCCCTTAAGCCTTAGATTTTCGTATAACTTTTATCCCCTTAACCATCAACCCAAATGTGGCAAGTACTGAGATATAAATCAAGGTGTGTTTTCCAATATGAACATTGTCGTATATCGAATATTCACGAAGTAACGCGACAAACAGAAAACAAGTTCCTGTAGAAAGCATACTCGAATACTCATTAAAAATCACTTTACTTAATGAAAATTTATATTTAATGGGAACAAAACCAGTAAGCCTTGGGATAAATACAGGAGTTGCATTGCACCATTTTGTATATGTTTCCCCAAATTTCTTAGATAAAAAAGCCTCTTCAGCAAATATGATTCGTTCGTAATACATCCAAAACATCAATACAAGGACCAAACTCAACCAAAAACTAAATAAATAAATGGAAAGTCCAAACCAAATTAAAAAATTAGCAACATAAAGAGGGTTCCTTACTATGGAGTACCAACCTTTTGTGTTCAAAGAATCCGCCACTTGCTCATTCCTATTCCTTCCTGAAGTAGCGTCTTGACGAGCTAAAATAACCTGAGCTCGAATCAAGTGCCCAAGAAAAATAAAGCCTAGCCCTGAAAATAATACAGTATATTCTAAGGCCTCGTATTTCATTAATAATTCATAAGAATTGAAATAGCTTACAGGTATTGAAAACAGAATAAATAATATAGGAATAAACCCTCTGTTTCGGAATAATAAATCTCCTTGTTTTTCTAAAGAATCTTGTAATTTCATTTAAATAAATTGAGTATATTGCAACATACAATCTGACAAAAGTAATCATTCTTCAAACTATGAAAGAAAAATTCGAATTAGAGTACCTCTTAAAAACGTCAATTAGGGTATTGGACAATATGATTGGTTCACCCAGCGGACTTAGCGAATGGTTTGCTGATGACGTTACTGTTAGAGATGACATCTATTCTTTCGAATGGGATGGATCCATTGAAGAAGCCCGTCTCGTTCAGAAAAAAATGAATTCGAAAATGAAATTCAAATGGTTAGAGGATGAAGAAAATGGTGATGATTATTACTTTGAAATTAATTTTGAAGTAGACTCCATGACCTCTGCTGTTTCACTCAAAGTAATTGATTTTTCAGAAGCCGATGAAATTGAATCTTCAAAAATGTTATGGGAACAACAAATTAATGATTTGAAAAGGATTATTGGAGCATAAATCCATTAGTTTTGCGTTAGTTTGGTACAAGTACAACCAATAAACTACATACATTGCTACCTCGACTCTATTTATTTAGTCTTAGATCATTTATTGGACCTTTCCTAATAACGCTTATCATTTGTATTTTTATATTGATACTGCAATTTTTCTGGGTATATATTGATGACCTCATGGGTAAGGGCATAGACGTCCTTATAATTCTCGAACTTTTATTTTATGTTTCAGCAAGCCTAATTCCTCTTGCTCTTCCTTTGGCCATTCTGATTTCTTCATTGATGACTTTTGGTAATTTTTCTGAAAACAATGAATTAACAGCTCTGAAATCAAGCGGCCTTTCACTATTTAAAATCATGAGACCTTTGATGATTTTAGTCATTGCAATTTCTGTTTTTACATTTTACTTTTCAAACTATGTAATTCCCGTTGCAAATCTCAAATGGCATTCATTGATATTTGACATTCAAAACACAAAAATCTCAAACCTCATTAAACCAGGTGTCTACACAACGGAAATAGACGGCTATGCGATAAAGGTTGGACCAGGGAAAGATGGAGTATACGATGATGTTGTCATTCATGATCATACGAATCCTGTTGAGCTAAAAACCATCAAAGCGGAGCAAATAAAGATCTATAAATCGAGTAACTCCCTGTACTTGTTTTTCGAATTGATCAAGGGAACTATTTTCGAAGAACTAGACATACAAAACCCGATTTTTCTGCCCAATGGGAAAATGCAGAATAAAATCCACATGAATAGACCATCACGAGTTTCTCGCTTTGACAAAGCCACGTATAAAATTAATGTCTCAGGATTTACCTTAAATAGAAGTGACAATGATATTTTTAAGGACAAATACGAAATGCTGAATGTCTTTCAAATCAAAAAAGCAATGGATTCATTATCCGAGAAAAGGAAAAAAATGAATAAGGCTTATTTAAAAGTCAACAAACGAGACCAGGCCATATTTAGAATCTCTCAAATTGAAGATCTGAAAGATTCAGTTCAATCCAAGGAATTACAGTGTTTTAAAATCAGTGACATTAATACAGAAGATAAAAACAAAATACACAAACAGCTCATTACCAAGCTTCGAAGTAAAAATAAAAACCTCGAGAATCAAATTAAATTTCTAGGAACTATAGAAAAAGATGAAAACAACTATTGGATTGAATTTCATAGAAAATTCGCGCTCTCCGTTACGCTTGTAATTCTGTTTTTTATCGGAGCATCTCTTGGCTCCATTATTAAAAAGGGAGGATTCGGAGCTCCTGTTGTCATTGCTGCTGTTATTTTCATCTTGTATTTTTCAATTATAACTACAGGAGAAAACCTTGCCGACTCACAAGTCATCAGTCCTTTCTTTGGAATGTGGATGTCTTGTATTATTTTCACTCCTATTGCTTTAATACTAACGCGTGCAGCAGCAAGAGATTCTAAATTATTTGCAAAAGAAAACTGGAATACTTTTTTTAAAACAAAAAAGACAGCATGAAAGTGTTATTTATTAGTCATAAACCACCATATCCTATTGTAGACGGTGGATGTCATGCCATGGATAGAATGCTTCGTGATTTTTCATTTACCTACCCTAACGCCTCCATTACTTATCTTTCATTCGCCACAGAAAAGCATCCCTTTGACAAGAACTCAATACCTTCTGATCTTGTGAGCAGTATTGATTTTATGAGTACCCAAATATCAACACGAATACATGCCATAGCTGCGCTTATTCATCTGTTTAACAAGCAATCATACAATATTTCTAGATTTAAAAAAAAGAGTGTCATCACGCTTGTTACATCTTTAATCTCTAAAAATAAATTTGATGTTATCGTTTTTGAAAGTCTTTTTGCCGGAGCATATGTAGATGAAATCAAGAAATTAACCAAGGCTAAGCTTATATACAGAGCTCATAACATAGAACATACAATTTGGGAAGACTTATCAAAAAGAGAATCAAATCCATTTAAAAAATGGTACTTAAAACATCTATCTAAAAGATTAAAAACATTTGAATTTGATTTTTTAAAAAAGATAAATCTAACCCTGTCCATTTCAGAAATGGATCAGTCTATATTTAAGAAAAACACGGAGAATGATTGTAAATACATCCCGGTGTCTATGCCGTCTATGAAAAAGTATACTGGTGCTAAAAACTCATTGTGCTTTTTAGGTGCATTCAATTGGATGCCAAATAAAGAAGGGATTTCATGGTATGTGGATAATGTGCATGAGCAACTCATTAATAAATTCCCAGAAATGAACCTTGAAATCGCTGGAAGTTTTTCACAAGAAATATCTCATCTCTCAGAAAAACCGAAGATTCGTCTTCATGGCTTTGTAGATTCCTCAATGGATTTTATTTCTTCTTATGGGATTTTTATCGCTCCGATTCTTTCTGGGTCGGGAGTGAAAATGAAAGTATTAGAAGCCATGTCGCTTGGTGTTCCTTGTGTGCTCAGTAAAAAAGCGTCAGAAGGTTTAAACCTCCCTAACATCATACCTGTTTGCAATAGTAAGAATGAATTCATAGAAAAACTTTCCCTACTTTTAATTGATGAAGACTTATGTAAACAAATCGGATTGGCAGGTCAAGAGTTTATTCAAAAAGAATTCTCAACTGATGTTGTTTCTAAAAAGTTAATTACTTCGCTTAAACTATAACTATATCTTGTCTCTAACACTTAACATATTATTATGGTCCTTTATTACTCCGGTCATATACACCTATGTTATATACCCTTTCGTCACCATTACATTAGCTAAAAGGATAAAAGAAAAAGAAACCACAAAGTCTATAGTAACGCCAACAGTATCGATACTTATTGCAGCCCATAATGAGGAGCTCGTAATCGAATCAAAAATCAAGAGCGTTTTATTGTCAAACTATCCAAAAGAACATATTGAGATATTGATTGGCACTGACAAATGCACTGATAAAACAGATGAAATTATTCAAAAATACACCAAGTCAGACATCACACTGAAACACGTAAGATTTTCAGAAAGAAGTGGGAAAATCACAATTATCAATTCACTAATTGAAGACGCGATTGGAGAAATTTTAATACTCACTGATTCGAATGTTATATTTACGGAAAACACCATCAATGCTCTTTTAAAACATTTCTCTGATCCTAGAGTAGGGCTTGTTGATAGCAATATGAAAAATTTCGGAATGAAAACAACTGGTATTTCAATTCCTGAAAAAACCTATATCTCTGTAGAAGGAAAACTAAAATATGCCGAAGGGAAACTGTGGGGTTCAATGATGGGTCCTTTTGGTGGCTGCTTTGCGATGCGAAAGAATCTCTACACAAAGATTCCCAACAACTTCTTGGTTGATGATTTTTTCCTGAACATGAAAGTTCTCGAAAATGGGTACTCTTGTTTAAATGAACCAGATGCTATAGTATACGAGGATGTAAGTAATAACCTTAAGGCTGAATTTTTTAGAAAAACGAGAATATCTGCAGGGAATTTTCAAAACCTATCGTACTTTTCAAATGTGCTTTTCAAATTTAATCGATTGACGTTTATATTTTTATCTCACAAAATCCTACGTTGGTTGAGCCCCTTCTTTATTTTGTTAACCGGCCTTACCCTGTTTTTTACATATGAAGAATCGACCTTAAACTTGAGTCTCGCAATTGGCTATTCAATTTTATTTGGAATAGTAGGACTTGATTTATTATTAATAAACCTGGGCTTACACATTAAACCCTTTAGATATCTCACCCATTTTGTATCAATGAATGCTGCCCTATTTATTGGTTTTTTTAAGTACCTCAAAGGGAGTAAGACAAGTGTTTGGAATAGAACAGAAAGACTACAATCCTAGTTAACGCAACATTAGAAAATGCTCGTATTTGTCTTTAACAAATAATACGAGTTCCATTTCACTTGCGGTTTTAAGGAAGTTTTCATTGATATTCAAAAATGCTATGAATGCGTCAAACTCAACAGTATCTAGATCAATAATATCATAAACCGCATACAAAGCCAGAAGCTCCTTCACAATACGAATCTGATCGTCTTTATATTCTTGTTCTGCAATCCATCTTTTGTTCTTTTCCTTTCTAGAAAAAGCTTGATACAATGCTGTTATTGGAGATTCAAAAGCACTTATTCCTGATACCATTCGGGTATCACGCATGGCCAATTCAGCTCTTTCTTCTTTGATCTGATTTAATGTTTTTAGGGGGCGAATCACTACCTCTTCTAGTTCTTGAGGAAGCCTTTCAATATTTTCAAAGACTAAAAATTGACAATTAGAATCTCCGAGAATGGTATAATTAAACTTAGGATAACCTTTAATGGATAAAACAATTTGGTCCCCGTTTGAAACATAGGCACTAAAATTACCATTGGGTTGCCCAAAAACACCTTTACCCGTTGTTCTATTAACTACCATTAAATTATAAAAAGATTGAGGTCTCAAACTGTCAATCAACTTGCCCTTAAGTAGAACCCGCTCACACTGCTGAAAACTGTGTGAAATGAAAAAAAAACAAAAAAATACAGAAAGATAGAATCTCATTTAAATCAATTAAAATACCATTTCAGTGATTCTCCAAAGAAAACAAACAAAAGAATTGGAGAGCATAGACATACAATCCAAGTCAATATTACTCCGATTTTAAATAAAACTGAAGAATCCATTATGAGAGGCGTTTCCAAAACTGAATTCACATTTTCGGCTACCAATAAATCATTAGAGCTACCAGAAAGCTCATTGTATTTTTTCAGGGCAGGATTGTAATCTAAAACAATATTACGAATCATAGAATATTCCTTGTTACTTAAGTCTTCATATGGGACTCTATAATTTATATTTCCGCGTGTAAATTCCTTTCGAATAATATATTTTTTTTGAATAGACCTCACCCGAAAGGACATCAAAAAACCAAAAAGCATTAATGGCCAAGAATCCGCAAAAAAACCAGCTGATATTAAAACCAGTGAAGAAACCAGTGAGAAAATCATAAGAAACAAATCGTGATCATATTTTACCAATAATCTAAAAAGCTGTCCTCCATCAAGTGGATCCAGTGGCAATAAATTAATCATGTTTAAAATCATAAATATTCCGCTGAGTTCAAGTAACCATTCCATCTCATAATGAATAGCAAAAATACTGCCAATAATCCCTAACAATATACCTGGCACTGGACCTCCTAAAATAACAAAGAAGCTCTCCTTTTGAGAGTAAATCTTCTTCACTCCTTGAACAAAGGCTCCCATTAAAGGAACAAACATCATTTTGACATTTCTATAATTGAACAATTTCATAAAAAGAAAGTGTCCCATTTCATGAATGAATAAAACGACTATTAAGAAAACCAAGAACTGAATGCGATCGGAAAAAAGAATCATAAAAGAGGCCACAAAAAGAAGCAATGACAACAAAGTCATACTCCAACCAGATTTATTTTCTTTCTTTGGTAAGGTGGGTTTTTTAGGGTAAAAATCGAATTGTTCTTCCATAATAATTACAATACGGGCATACCTCCACGCATATTTTTCATTTGACTCATCATTCCGGACATGGCCCGAGGGTTACTCATCATTTTCATCATTTTACGCATCTCCTCGAACTGCTTAATCAACTTATTCACCTCTTGAACAGATGTGCCACTCCCCTTTGCTATACGGCTTCTACGGGAAGAATTTAAAACACCAGGACTCGATCTTTCCTCTGCAGTCATAGAATGAATAATTGCTTCAATTCCTTTAAATGCATCGTCCGGTATGTCTGCACCCTTCATGGCCTTACCCACTCCAGGAATCATACCCATTAAATCCTTTACGTTACCCATTTTTTTGATTTGCTCCAGTTGAGAAAGGAAATCATTAAAGTCAAATTGATTCTTTAAAATCTTTCTTTGAAGCATTTTCGCTTCTTGCTCATCAAATTGCTCTTGGGCTTTTTCTACAAGTGAAACCACATCACCCATTCCAAGAATTCTGTCGGCCATCCTCGAAGGATAGAAAACATCTAGCGCATCCATCTTTTCTCCAACCCCTACAAATTTTATTGGCTTGTTGACTACTTCCTTAATGGTTAATGCAGCTCCTCCTCTTGTATCACCGTCAAGTTTTGTCAGTACTACACCATCAAAATCAATTCGTTCGTTGAATGTCTTAGCTGTATTAACAGCATCTTGACCAGTCATCGAATCTACAACAAATAAAGTTTCTGAAGGTTGGATTGATTTTTTCAAATTCTCAATTTCATCCATCATCACATCATCTACAGCCAATCGTCCAGCGGTATCCACAATAACCACATTAAAGGCCTCTGCTTTTGCCTTTTTAATGGCTTCACTTGCAATGTTTATAGGATTCTTTTCCTCCTTATTGGAGAAGACCTCTATGTCTAGCTGTTCACCTAATACATGTAGCTGATCTATGGCAGCAGGACGATAAACATCACATGCCACAAGAAGAACTTTTTTATTTTTTTTCTTTGTCAGATAGTTACCAAGTTTACCCGTAAAAGTCGTTTTACCAGAACCCTGAAGTCCAGACATTAAAATAATAGAAGGATTTGAATCCAAGTTTATAGAAACTTCATTTCCTCCCATGAGCTTTATCAATTCTTCATGACAGATTTTAATCATCAACTGTCCAGGAGAAACTGATTTAAGGACATCACGTCCTAAAGCTTTTTCCTTAATTGTATTGGTGAAGTTTTTAGCCGTCTTAAAATTGACATCCGCATCAAGCAATGCTCTTCTCACCTCTTTGAGAGATTCGGCTATATTTATTTCTGTAATTTGACCGTGACCTTTTAAAACCTTAAATGCACGTTCAAACTTTTCACTTAAATTATCAAACATATTGTAAAATTGAAGTTCAAAGATACTTAATTGAATCAATATAGCTTGTTAAGAAAAGCTATAAAAAACAAGTATTAATAATTAGAAATCAATAACAAGATTGTGCTTGTCGATGAGCTTACGCATGTTGATTAATGCATAGCGCATTCTTCCTAGTGCCGTATTTATACTAATGTCTTTTTGTTCAGCAATTTCTTTAAAGGACATGTTTTGAAAAATTCTTAACAGAATGATCTCTTTTTGAACTTCAGGAAGATGATCAATTAGAGACACCATTTGTGTCTCAAGCTCTTCCTGCGTTTTGGTTTCTATATAATTCTTTTCTCCAGAGTCAATCTTTTGGAAGATCGAATAAGTAGGATCAAATTGACTCGTCTCAGATATCGTTCGCATCTTTTTCTGTCTGCGAAAATGGTCAATTACCAAGTTATGAGCAATTCTCATACACCAAGGTAAAAACTTACCCTCTTCATTGTAATTGCCGAGCTTTATTGTGTTGACTACTTTTACAAATGTGTCTTGAAAGACATCATTAGAAAGCTGACCATCTTTCAGTTTAGAATAGATGTATCTGTATATGCGATCTTTGTGCCGCAATAAAAGCGTTTCAAATGCTTTTTCGTTACCATTAATGTATGACGTGATGAGTTCGCTATCACCTAAATTAGAGAGTACCATTACTTATGTTTTCGTTGTTATTTCAACTATTAAAAGTAAATTTGGTCTATAGGCGTATTATTTAGCGTTATGGCTACTAATTTAGAGTGAAAAAAGGGATCTACCAAATATTTAAACGTATTTAAGCATTTTATGAGAAATCAAATCATTTTGTTTGGTTGGATAACCTTGCTTTTATTCCCTCTTCCAGGTTTTTACTTACAATATTATTTCAATGATCTCTCTTTTATAGCGTTTATATCTATACACGATTTCGAAATTATTCCCATTGTGTACGGCATTCAATTTGGTGTTTTCTATGCATTTATCGCCTACCTATTCATGAAAGCTCCTTATTTTGACAAGGTCCCTGTAAAAGTAAACAAGCTTGTTCATAACATGAAACTTACAGTAACTGATGGCTTGTTTCTTTCTTTATGTGCTGGAGTTGGTGAAGAGCTTTTATTTCGTCAAGGAATTCAATCTTTTACTGGTGTAATATTTACATCCATTCTTTTTGTGGCATTACATGGGTATCTCAATCCTTTTAATCTTAGGTTTTCAGTTTACGGCTTAATCGTATTGCCATTCATACTTTTGATTTCCTATGGACTTGATTCCTTTGGAATATGGTTTTGTATTGCTGCTCACTTCGCCTATGATGCTGTATTATTTACCATTATGATTAAAGAAGGCAAGCAATCGGAAACCAATCACAAAGAACTGATATGACTTCAATATATATCAATTCACTTAGGACCCTCTGGGTTATATGTACTGGGTTCATTCTTTTAGAAGACAAATTGGAGTTGCATAAAAAGTTAACAGCCATTCGAAGTCCTTTTTTGGATCATCTCATGGTTTGGTTCACACATGTCGGAGATGGTTTATTTATGTGTTTGGCTTTTATCGTATTTCTTTTTATTCGTATTAAAACTGCAATTATCTTAATCGTCTCTTTTCTGGTCGCTTCCGGTATTACTCAATTACTGAAGCACACTTTTTTTTCAGAATATAAACGGCCTTACTTCTATCTTAAAAACGACGATTCATTCCGTGTAATCTCTGACTTTACTTACCATACTGAACATTCGTTTCCTTCTGGTCACGCTACTACATGTTTTGTTTTGTTTACAATATTATCCTTTCACTATCAAAAGCAATATTTACTTCAAATTGCATTTATAATCGCAGCCATATTCTTTGCCTACACCCGTGTATACTTGAGTCAGCATTTTCTTCAGGATATTGTTGCTGGCTCAGTAATTGGCGTTATAGTGAGCCTTTTCTTTTGGGACTTCTTAAACCCTAAACTAACAAAATGGGATAAACCTTTAAAGATCTTGGACAAAGTGACGAAATAATAAAAATGCATCGATATTATCTTTCTTCATGAAAAGAAGAATAATTAAATTTGTCAAAAAAAAAGATATGCCTAAGATCTCTCGCAAAGCGACCACCATGCCTGAATCTCCGATTAGAAAGCTTGTTCCCTACGCGGAGAAAGCAAAAAAGGCAGGTAGACACGTTTATCATTTAAATATAGGACAACCAGACATTGAATCTCCAAAGATGGCCATTGATGCCATAAAAAATATTGATTTAAAAGTCATTGAATACAGCCATTCTGCAGGGTTTGAATCTTACAGGGTGAAATTGGCAAAAAAATATTCGGCTCAAGGTATACACGTCACTTCTGATGACATACTAATTACTACTGGTGGATCAGAAGCGTTACTTTTTGGACTAATGACCGCCTGCGAGCCTGAAGATGAAATTATTATTCCTGAACCGTTTTATGCGAATTACAATGGATTTGCAACAAGTGCAGGCCTTAATGTTGTTCCGGTTTCTGCGAATATTGAAAATGGATTTGCCCTTCCTCCTATTGAAGAAATAGAACGAAAAATTTCGGGCAAAACGAAAGCAATTGTAATCTGCAATCCAGGAAACCCAACTGGCTATGTTTACTCTGAAGAGGAGCTACTTAAACTCAGAGAAATTGTTTTAAAACATGATTTGTTTTTATTTGCTGATGAGGTATATCGGGAGTTTTGTTATGATGGAACCAAAGCCATTTCAGTAATGCAGTTAGATGGACTTGACAATAACGTCATTATGATCGACTCCGTTTCAAAGAGATATTCTATGTGTGGATCTCGAATCGGTGCTCTTGTCTCGAAAAATAAAGATGTAATGTCTGCTGCCCTCAAATTCGGACAAGCAAGATTGTCACCTCCAACTGTTGATCAAATTGCCGCAGAAGCAGCTTTAGATACTCCTCAGTCCTATTTTGATGAGGTCCAAAAAGAATACGTCGAAAGAAGAAACATCATGGTAGATGGTCTTAATTCAATTCCAGGAGTGTTTTGCCCTAAACCCAAAGGTGCTTTTTATTGTGTAGCTAGATTTCCCGTTGAGAATGCAGAAGAATTTTGCCAATGGTTATTGGAAGATTATTCATACGAAGGACAGACCGTAATGATGGCTCCTGCAAATGGTTTTTATTCAAGTAAAAATTTAGGAATACAAGAAGCGAGAATTGCTTATGTTCTGAATAAAGAAAGTTTAATAAAATCTTTAGAAGTTTTAAAGGAAGCCCTATTGGTTTATCCTAAAAGAATTAAATGACGGTAAAAAAAGAAATAGAAGATTACCTTAAAAATATTCCTGCTGAGCGCACAGTTGTTTTTAACACATTAAGAGAAATCATCCGCACAAATATTCCTGAAGGATTTGAGGAATCATTTCAATATGGAATGATCTCGTATGTAGTGCCTCACTCTATTTACCCTAATGGATATCATGTTAATCCAAAAACTCCTTTACCCTTTATAAGCATTGCTAATCAAAAAAACTTTATTGCTTTATACCATATGGGTATTTATGCCGACAAAACAACCCTCGATTGGTTTATAATTGAATATCCGAAGCATTGCAAAAGAAAATTAGATATGGGTAAATCATGTATAAGATTTAAAAAGACAGATGAAATCCCATTTGAACTGATCAAAACGCTTATGAATAAAATGTCGTGTAAGCAATGGATTGACATTTATGAATCCAATATAATATCAAAATGATTCTATGATTAGACTGAATTTTTAAATAACTTTAATCAATGAATTTTGTGATCGTAGATGTTGAAACCACAGGAGGAAGTCCGAAAAGCTCAAAAATAACTGAGCTTGCTATGTACAAATACGATGGGAATGAAATAATAGACGAATATTCAACGCTTGTTAACCCGGAACAAGACATCCCTGAATTCATTGTTCGTCTTACTGGAATCACCAATAACCATGTAAAAAATGCACCTAAATTTTATGAAGTTGCTAAGGATGTTATTGAGTTCTTTGAAGACTGTATTTTTGTTGCTCACAATGTTTCTTTTGATTATGGCATGTTTCGATCTGAATTCAAAACACTGGGATATGATTTTCGGAAACCTCACGTTTGCACCGTAATTTCTTCAAGGCAAATTATTCCTGGTCACGAATCTTACAGTCTAGGTAAACTCAGTAGAGAAATTGGTATAAAAATTGAAAATCGTCACAGAGCCGGTGGGGATGCTCTTGCTACAACCAAGCTGTTTGACATACTTTATAAAAAAGACAAAACACAGCTATTGGCTCTTATAAAAGAGGAACTTAACCCAAAATCGGTTCACCCTAACCTTGACATTAATACGGTTGATTCCATTCCAAATAAAACAGGGATCTATAAGTTTTTCAATGAATTTAACCAAATCATATATATAGGAAAAAGCATTCATATTAAAAATCGGGTTGAGCAACATTTAAGAAATAACAAGTCGGTGAAAGGCACTCGTATGATTGAAGAAATATCAAGAATTGAGTATGAACTTACCGGTTCTGAATTGATTGCTTTATTATTTGAATCAGAACTCATCAAAGAGCATCAACCAAAATTTAATAGAAAGCTAAGGAAAAGTAGGTTTCCATTTGGGCTGTTCGACCAAGCAAACAAAGAAGGATATATAGAATTGAGTATTGATTCTCTTGGTAAAAATGAAAGTATTCCATTGATACACTTCAGTACAAAAAAAGAAGGTGTCTCTTACTTAAGACATTTGGTTGAGGTGCACTCACTTTGCCAAAAGTACTGTGGGTTGTATAATTCTAAAACCTCTTGTTTTCAATATGAAATTGATGAATGCAACGGAGCCTGTATTGGAAAGGAAAAACCAGCAGATTATAATTCAAGAATAGAATCTTACATTGAAACATTACAATACAATGGAAGAAGCTTTATGATCATGGCAAAAGGCCGTGAACGAAATGAAAAAAGCATTGTTCTAATTAAGGACGGAGTTTATCAGGGTTATGGTTATGCACCCTATCAATATTATACGAAAAGTATGGATCAGCTCAGTGATATACTCTTGTTAAAAAAAGAAGACCGAGATGTGAAGTCAATTATTAATTCTTATCTCAGAAATAACAAAAAGCATAAAATATTTGAATTTCATCAAGAGGCATGACAGGTAAGTTAACTATTCTTGGATCTGGAACCTCTCAGGGCGTTCCTGTTATAGCTTGTGATTGCGAGGTTTGTCAATCATATAATCTAAAAGATAAAAGAACAAGGACCGCTGTTTTAATTAACATAAACGGCGAAAACCATGTCGTAGATTCTGGACCTGATTTTAGAACTCAAATGCTTCGTGAAAACGTTAAGTCCTTAAAATCAGTAATCTTCACTCATGAACACAAAGATCACATAGCGGGACTTGATGACATCAGACCCTTTAATTTTTTGGAGAAAAGAGAAATGAACGTCTATGCGTCAGAAAGAGTAAAAGAAGCTCTCTTGAGGGAATATCATTACATATTTTCCAAAAATAAATACCCAGGCGTACCGAATGTAAAGCTCACGATTTTTGAAAATAGCAAATTTCAAATTGATGAAGGAATCGAAATACAGCCCATCGAAGTACTTCATTATAAGCTTCCTGTTTTTGGCTTTCGAATTGGTGATATTACCTATATAACGGACGCTAAAACCATATCAGCATCAGAAAAACAAAAAATAAAAGGAAGTAATACTATAATTATTAATGCCTTACGAAAAGAGCCACATATGTCGCACTTTAATCTGGATGAAGCTCTTGATTTTATAAAAGAAATGAATCCGAAACGTGCCTATTTAACCCATATTTCTCATCTCTTTGGAAAGCATGATGAAATTGAAAACGACTTACCTGACAATGTATTTATGGCATTTGATGGCTTAACCTTAGATTTTACATACTAACATTTAGCCATGGAATAAATCTTAAACATTGAATTTATTCAAGTGAAAATAATAAATATCTTCGACGCATGGAGCAGGACAAGTTCATCGATATCTCTCGTTTAATACAGAGTAAAAATCCAAGATTACTTAGATGGCTCCCAAACTTTGTTATTAATTATCTCAAACGTATCCTTCATCAAGAAGAAATTAACGCGTTCTTAAATGAACATAAAGACAAAAAAAACATTGAATTCTGTGATGAGGTCATGACATATTTCAATATTGAAGTTGAAATAAATGATTTACATCAAATTCCGAAAACAGGCCCCGTTATTTTGGTAATGAATCACCCACTGGGAGGCATGGATGGGATAGCATTCATTTCAGCGATTACGAATCATCGTCCAGATATAAAATTCATTGTTAACGATTTACTCATGAATGTAGAGAACCTTAAAGATTTATTTATTGGAGTCAATAAACATGGTAAAAACAATGTATCTGTTCGGAATCAGATAAAAAATGCTTTTGATGCAGACCATGCACTTTGCATATTCCCTGCAGGGTTGGTAAGCCGGAAATCAAAGGGAAAAGTTAGAGACTTAGATTGGAAAAAAACCTTTGTAACTTATGCAAGGGCGTTGGATAGAAAAGTTGTACCTATATACATTGACGGGAAGCTTTCTCCTTTTTTTTATAACTTATATAAGATTAGGAAGTTTTTTGGAATTAAGGCAAATATTGAAATGCTCTACCTTTCGAATGAACTATTTAAACAACGAAATCAAAAAATCACCTTTCATATTGGTGCAAGCTTAAATGGGAAAGAATTTCATTCGGAGTTAACAGATTACAAAGCAGCTCAAGAGTATAAAAAGAAAGTGTATTCAATTAAAGACAAGACCATATGAATATCATCGACCCCATTCACCCCAAAGTGATTAAATCAGAACTCAATAATTCCACTTTCATTCGAAATACAAGAAAAGGTGGAAACGAAATTTACATTGTAAATAATCACAACTCTCCTAATGTATTAAAGGAGATTGGAAGATTACGAGAAATCACCTTCAGAGCCTCTGGAGGAGGGACGGGTAATTCAATAGATTTGGATCACTTTGACACCGACGAAATTTGCTATGAACAACTCATTGTTTGGTCACCTGAAGACAATGAAATTATTGGCGGCTATCGTTTTATAAAATGTCAAAATGCCATAACTAAGACGGGTGAAATTCATTTGTCAACTACCCATTACTTTAACTTCTCAGAACCTTTTATTTCAGATGTTTTACCATACACTATCGAATTAGGTAGGAGCTGGGTACAGCCTAATTATCAGCCATCTGTGAATCCGAGAAAAGGACTATTCGCCCTGGACAACATCTGGGATGGTCTTGGTGCACTCATTAAATTTAATCCGGAAATAAAATACTTTTTTGGCAAAGTTACCATGTACCCAAACTACAATACTGAGGCTCGAAACTTTCTACTTCAATTTATGAATCATTACTTCCCAGATCGTGAAAATTTATTAATACCTCACTCCCCTTTAGATTATTATGCGAAGCAAAAAGAAAATCTAGAACTACTTGGAGACTTAGATTTCAAGGAGGCATATAAACTACTAAATACATTCATTAGAGAACGAAATGAATTTATACCTCCGTTAATCAATATTTATATGAACCTCTCTCCTACTATGAAGACTTTCGGCACGGCTGTAAATTCGGATTTTGGAAATGTCGAGGAATCAGGAATATTGGTGACAATCAATGATATTTACAATGAAAAGAAGGAAAGACACATGGATTTTTAGTTAAACCTCGTATTTTTCTAAGAGCTCCTCAATATTGTTAATCCCAGTTAATCTTTGTATTCTTTTCTTTAATCTTCCTATTTTAACGTCTACGTGTGTGACGTTCAATTTCCGGGATATGTATGTCGACGGTTTATTGTAATAGTACTTCATTTTTAGCATCATCGCTTCTTGCCTCGAAACCAATTTGAGTACAGATTTCATTATTTCATATGAATTTACATCTCCTGAAAAATCAAACAAAGGAGTATCTGTATTCGAATCTTCCGAAAATTGCTCTAAATGGGTTGTGATAAAGCCGTCAGAGCTAAATTTTATCTTTCTTTTCGCATTTTTCTTTCTAATCTGAGATTTGCAAAAATTAGAAATAACCGCTTTTAACCAAGTTGCTGTATGCAGTAAATCAATTGATTTTGAATATTGAGCTTCAATCAACATAAATAAATGAATAGAAAACTCCTGATAAATGTCTTTTTGATCTTCTTGATTATTAAAATGTGACCTAATCACGCTCACAAACATCAAATCGTACCTATTCATTATCTCATTGAATAAGGCATGATGAAGACGATAATTCATAGGTTTTAAGATGTAAACTCGGTCTGATTTGAAATTAATTTTTCAATTCCGTTTACTTCTAATATATTAAGATCAAAGGATATCACCCCTTTCTTTAACATATTTTGTAATATTTGGCTTGTTGATTCATTGCCTTCTCGTATCAAAAAAGCATTCCTGTTATACTTCTTCAATAAGTAAATTAAACTGGATATTTCCTTTCTAATATTATGAGCTACCATCCCGCTTGGATAAAGAAATAAAAATGAATCTTTAGATTTAGTGGATTGAAACTGAACCTCTTGCCTTATCATGTGAGGGTTCTGATTGTTCTTGGCAAAACCGAATGCTTGATATAATAGCTCAGTAGGATCACCAATAACCAGACAATCCTCAAAACCAGGATTGTGCTCAACAATAATAGATAGAGCAAAAGAAAGCTCAGATAAGGTGTACTTCCCGTTAAAATCAATTAATGTGTCATTGTAAATAAACTGATTGGGTTCATCTACAGAAAATGGATCTTTCTTCTTAAACTTTAGGGTATGTATATTGACTTTTGAAGATTTTGCCAACTCTTTATAATATAGATTGGCATGAGTACCTATTAATAGAATAGATTTAAAAGTAGATTTTTTCATACGCATTTATTAGCTCTAACGAGAATTAATTCAAAATATAACAAGAATCAAGTAATTATTTGAAGCAAAGCAATTATTTTTACGATAATACGTTTTATTTCTATGATCAAAATAGCCTTATCTCTTTGTATTCTTTGCTTGGCATTTGCCTTTAAAGCGCAGACATATAATTTTGGTTTAAACAGCTTTGCATTTTTAAATACCATATACTCTTCGAGATCAGCGGGTTTGGGATCGAATCTTATTACCATTAGTGATAATGACATTGGTTTATCTGTTGAAAATCCGTCATTACTTAGCTCACAGCATGTTCGGAGCTTACAAATCAACCAAGCCATTCTTCCCTCAGGTGTTCAGGTTGGAATGCTTTGCTATGCTTTTAAAAGCAAACACGGTATTTTCTCTCCAGTGATTCGTTTCCAGAATTATGGAAGGTTCGATGGTACTGATGAATTAGGAAATGCAACGAATTCTTTTTCGGCCATTGAATACTCTCTTGGAATGAATTATAGCCATGACGTAGGTAAAACGATAAAAATAGGAGCTGGTATCAACCTAATTGGTTCTCATATGGATGTTTATTCTTCACTTGGAGTACATGGCACTATGGGGGCTACATACAGTCATCCAAAACAAGATTTGGCTGCTTCTTTTATCGTAAAGAATATAGGTTTCCAGCTAGTACCTTATGAGAACACTGATAGAGCACCATTACCTATTGAGGTTCAGTCTGGTATTTCATACAAACTGAATCATGCACCATTTAGAATTTCGTTACTTGGCCACCATCTAAATCATTGGAAAATACTTTATGACGATCCCAATCTGCAACCAACCATTGATGCATTATCAGGTGATACCATCGCTGTAGATCGACCAGGGTTCGGTAAAAACCTTGCTAGCCATTTCTCCTACGCTTTAGAATTACTTGCATCTGATAAATTGGAATTTAGAACGGGATTTAATTATTTCAGAAGAGAACAAATGAAGCTTTTAGATAGACCCGGTCTTTCTGGATTTTCATTTGGAATAGGCATAAAGCTTAAAAAAATCAAAATAGATTACGGCATCCTGGTAATGTCCGCTGCAGGATCGAATCATTATTTAGGTATCAGTACCAATTTCGATAACTGGAAGAAGAAAAGGTTTTAGTATACCGATACGATAAACGTAATACATTTATTCCTTGAGTTTAAAATTACACATATTATTGATTAAAGCCCACAGAGTTTTGGCCATAAAAAAACCCCCAACTACAAAGTAGTCAGGGGTCTTAAGATCGGCGTCGACTTACTCTCCCATCCTCAAAAGGACAGTACCATCAGCGCAAGCAGGCTTAACTTCTCTGTTCGGGATGGGAAGAGGTGGACCTTGCTGCTATAAACACCCAAAATCGTTGCCTTTCGGCTAGTCTTTTAGTGATATATCGGACGATTGAAATAGTAAATAATAAAGAAAATTAAGTTTGTAAGTCTACGGGTAATTAGTACTACTCGGCTTTGACATCACTGTCTTTACACCTGTAGCCTATCAACGTGGTAGTCTTCCACGGCCCTTAAAAGAAATCTCATCTTGAGGCGAGTTTCGTGCTTAGATGCTTTCAGCGCTTATCTCATCCATACTTAGCTACCCTGCGATGCAGCTGGCGCCACAACAGGTACACCAGAGGTATGTCCACCCCGGTCCTCTCGTACTAGAGGCAGGTCCTCTCAAATTTCTAACGCCCACAACAGATAGAGACCGAACTGTCTCACGACGTTCTGAACCCAGCTCGCGTGCCACTTTAATGGGCGAACAGCCCAACCC
>ERZ651776.217-NODE-217-length-84349-cov-7.970310_pt1 | contig 84349 bp, 86 predicted proteins | sample MGYA00514761_ERZ651776 | MGnify/ENA metagenome assembly ERZ651776 | reverse complement strand
TTATTAGCCCAATTAACAAGAACCAATAAAAATCTCTGGAATAGAAAACTTTTAATTTTACAGAGCTTAAAAAAAAAACTGATATAGCAACTGAAAATATACTCGCAAAAAACAGTCTTCCAGAAGCTAAGATAAAAATATCAAAACTTCTTAGGACAATTTTGTAGTTAAAAAAAGCTGACCCCCATATGGCGGCAAGAATAAAAAGTAATAGATAGCTTTGAAAATTAGGTTTTTTCATGAATTTTGGTGGGCCCGCAGGGATTTGAACCCCGGACAACCCCGTTATGAGCGGGGGGCTCTAACCAACTGAGCTACAGGCCCTTAAATTTTTTATACCACCTCTTAAAAAAAAGAAAAACAGATTAATTGTCTAAAAAACTTTTTAACTGTCTTGATCTACTTGGATGCTTAAGTTTTCTGAGAGCTTTGGCTTCAATTTGTCTAATTCGCTCTCGGGTAACAGAGAACTGCTGCCCAACCTCTTCCAAGGTGTGGTCAGTATTCATTCCAATACCAAATCTCATTCTCAATACCCTCTCTTCTCTTGGTGTAAGAGATGCCAAAACTTTTGTGGTTGAATTTTTTAACCCTGTTTGAATTGCTGCATCCACAGGAATTAAAGCATTAGTATCCTCAATAAAATCTCCTAAGCTACTATCGTCTTCATCTCCCACTGGAGTTTCTAATGAAATTGGCTCTTTTGCAATTTTAAGAACTTTTCTAACTTTTTCCAAAGGCATGGCTAATTTTTTAGATAGCTCTTCAGGGGTAGGCTCTCTTCCATACTCACTCATCATTTGTCTAGAAGTTCTTACAATTTTATTAATTGTTTCTATCATGTGGACTGGAATTCTAATTGTTCTTGCCTGATCAGCAATAGATCTTGTTATTGCCTGTCTAATCCACCAAGTTGCGTAAGTTGAAAATTTATACCCTCTTCTATACTCAAATTTATCAACGGCTTTCATTAAACCAATATTTCCCTCTTGAATTAAGTCTAAAAATTGAAGCCCACGATTAGTATATTTTTTTGCAATAGAAATCACCAATCTCAAATTGGCCTCGATCATTTCTTTCTTTGCAATTCTCGACTCTCTTTCACCTTTTTTAATTTTATTTACTAAAATTTTAAAATCTGAAATAGAAATTCCAATATTTTTACTTAACTCCGTAAGTTTTTCTCTTGATACCTTAAATAATTTTTGTTCGTTCTTAAAAAATTTAGACCAATTTTTATCTCCACTTAAAAAAGATTCAAAATTAGGATTTAGCTCGTTGCCAACATAAAATTTAATAAAATCATCTCTTGAAATTCCATATTTAAGAGCTGCACGCATTAAATCCCCGTCTAGATTGATTGCTTTTTTATTTTCATTATAATTCAAAGCGACTAGATCTTCTTGGGTTACTTGATTGAATTGCAAACCAAGCATCTCTTCCATAATTTCTTTTTTAATTTTTTCGTAATTTTTCTTCTTACTGTCAGAAAATTTTTGACCACTCAATATGCATTGCAAGCTCTCTTCTTGATAGGCTATTAATTTTCTATAATTTTTTGAAATATTTTTAAAAGTTTCTAAGATTTTTGGCTTTAGTTCAATCTCTAAAGAAGCTAATGAAATATTAAATTCGTCATCATCATCTACAATATCAGCAGTTGTGTCATTAGTTTCTTCACCTTTTTCCTTAGATTCTTTTTTCTTTAACTTTTCTTCTTTTTCTTTTTTTTCTTTAATTGATTTTTTTAATTTATCGTCATCTAAAAAATTAGTATCAAGATCAATAATATCCCTCACTAACATTTCGTTATTGATTAGTCTTTCTTCCCACTCAAATATTTTTTTAGCTGTAACTGGACTTTCTGATAAAGAGCTTACCATTACATATTTTCCAGACTCTATTCTTTTTGCAATTGCAATCTCACCCTCTCTGGATAATAACTCCACTCCACCCATTTCACGAAGATACATTCTAATAGGGTCATCGCTTCTATCTTGATTTTTTGGCTGCTTGGACGTCTCAGATTCTAATTTTTTAACTTTAAAATCAGATTTCTTTTTAACAAAACAAATTGCTTGATCGAATATATGTAAAACAGATTTTTCTAAACTTTCAACATTTGCATTTCTTTTTCCTAAAGATTTTTGCAATTCCTCATAGGTAATAAAGCCCCTGCTAAGGCCTTTTTCCATTAGTCGTTCAAATGATTTGGATATTAATTTTTCCACGTTTTTCCTTTGGGAACTTATATTTTTTTTTCAAAATTTGAAAAGATAAATCTATAAATTATTACTGTTTTTTAGCGAAATTAGCTCATCTAAAGCCTGTTCGCTCATATTGGAAGAAAATGATTTTTCCAACTCCTCTATTTTCTTATCTTTTTGAATTTTCTTTAATTGTAGCTCGTAGTCTTCAATTAAGCTTACAAAAGTATCGGCATCGACATTAGTCATAAAGGAGTTTGCATCCACAAATTTCAAAAAAGTGCCTATATTTTGAATGTTAGCACCAAGCAAAATTTCTTTGATTTTTTCATAATTGCAATTATCTCCATTGAGAGAAATATCCAGAAGAGTGGTACGGATTTTTTTAGTAAGCTCTAAGCTGAGGTCTATTTCTGATATTCTTTCTATATTTTTTTCCAACAATTTGGGAAATTTAATTAATAACTGACATAAAGAAAATTCCTTCACTTCCAGTTCCGACATCTCCAGTCTATCAATATCAAACTTGTTAGAGATCTGAAACTTATTGAGATTATTTTTATTTTTTTTAATTAAATTTTCAAAAATTTTATTTTTAAAAAATCCTTTATAGTACTTTTTGATAATCACATCTTCAATTGTATCTGCAATATCCATTAGTCTTTTTTCTAAATCTGCAAGTGAGGAGGCGCTGTAATCATGTAGCTGCTTAGTAGTATATTCAAATATAAATTCTGTAATATCTTTTTTTTTCTTAACTAAACTGTTAAAGCCATCTTTTCCAAACTTACCAACATAGTCATCTGGATCTAGACCTTGGGGCATGATCATAAATGAAACTGTGTGATTTGCTTTTGATATTTTGATAAGTTTTTCCGCTGCGCGGTAAGCAGCAGCAGCACCACTCTTATCTCCATCAAAGCAAATAATAATATTTTTAAAATTTCTCCATGCTAGGTTTATTTGGTTATCAGTAATGGCAGTTCCCAGGGATGCACACACATTCTTGATATCATGGTTGTATAGGCTAACTACATCCATATACCCCTCAACGATCAAAAGATAATCTGTATTTTTATTTTCACTTTTAGCATTATTAAAATTGTATAGGTTATTTCCTTTTTTAAAAAAAATAGTTTCTGGAGAATTGATATATTTTGCTGGAACTGAAGACAGTACTGTTCTTCCGCCACAACCAATAAACTCTCCAAATAAATTCTTAATAGGAAAAATAATTCTATTTTTAAATCTTGGAATTAAAATATTTTTTTGCTCGTGTAAATAAAACAACCCTGTCTCAATCAATTCCTTTTCGTGATATCCAAGTTTTAAAAAATGATTACTTGCACGATTGCCATCATCACAAAAACCTAATTGAAAATTTTCTATAGTAGCTTTTTTTAAAGATCTATTTAATAGATAATCTAAATGACTTTTATTTTCTTCTGTAAAAATATTTTTGTGACAATAATTAAAAAATAATTGAAAAATTTTTTCAGATCGTTTTACTTTTTTTTCAGTTTCCACATCTAATTTTGAAAACTTATATTCTGACATTCCTGCTTTGGAAGCCAATCTTCTAACTGCGTCACCAAAAGTAAGCTTTTCAATTTTTATTAAAAAGTCAAAAATACCTCCATGCTCACCACTACTGAAACAATGATAAAAACCTTTTTCATCATTAACTGTAAAGGAAGGTGTTTTTTCATTGGTGAACGGAGACAATCCTACAAATTCCTTGCCTCTCTTCGTGAGCTTAACTGTAGACCCAACAATATCTGATACTTTTAGTCTTTGTATAATTTCTTCAAGGTATGATTTTGGATACTTCATTATCCTTGCAGCTGTTCTTTTAAAATCTTTCCTGCTTTTGCAAAGTCCATTTTTCCTAAATACTTACTTTTTAAAACCGTCATTACTTTTCCCATGTCTTTGATGCTTTGCGCAGAAGAATCTGAAATAGCTTGATTGCAAGCTTTTGTAACCTCATCATCGCTCATCTGTTCTGGTAAAAATTCTTTTATAATTGCAATTTCTGACTTTTCTTTTTCTATCAAATCTTGTCTTCCACCTTTTTCATACATTTCAATGGACTCTTTCCTTTGTTTCATCATTTTGTTCAAAATATTTGTGATGTCAGTATCTAAGATTTCTTTTTGATCTCCTGTTCTCAGCTCAATTTCTTTATCTTTTTTTTGAGACACTATGGATCTAAGGGTTAAAACTCGGTCGGAGTTTTTTGACTTTATTGCTTCGTTCAAAGATAGGTTTATTTTTTTAAATATTTCTGACATTGGAATTTTTATACACTATTCTACTTTAGTTGCTTGACGAGTTTAAGTCTTTTTCATATGTTCCGCCAAAGTTTTTTTTACACAAATGATTCTTTAACCTATGAGTTGTATTTTTGTTAAATAAAGAAATAACAGCAGAATCAGGATATTTATATAATCAACAATCCACAGGTATTTTAGTTTTAGAAGACGGAACCACTTTTAGAGGTTTTGGACTGGGGGCAGAATCGCATGCTGTTGGTGAAGTTTGTTTTAATACATCAATGACTGGTTACCAAGAAATTATCACAGACCCTTCCTATTCAGATCAAATTATTAATTTTACTTTTCCCCATATTGGAAATGTTGGCACTAACTTGGAAGATATTGAATCTGACAAAATATGGTTAAAAGGAGTAGTTTTTGGAAAAGAAATTACAGATCCATCTAACTACCGATCTTTGGAAAATTTGAATGTTTGGCTTAAAAAAAATAACACTGTTGGAATTTCAGGAATAGACACAAGGGCACTAACTAACTTAATTAGAAAAAAAGGCTCCATGAAAGGGACTATTGTGCATGACAAATCCAATTCCAATAAGAAAGATTTTTATTTAGAGCAGTGCAAACAGTGGGGAGGGTTAAAGGGGTTGGACTTAACATTAAAGGTTTGTTGCAAAAAACCCTACCAATGGGAGGATACGGCTCTTTGGGATAAACAAACCGGGTACAACAAAAATAACAAGCACTTAGTTCATGTTGTGGCAATTGATTATGGGGTTAAAAAAAATATTTTAAGAAATTTTTCTAACCTAGGCTGCAAAATAACCGTTGTTCCTGCTGATAGTTCTTTTGAATTAATTGAAAAATTAAATCCGGATGGTATTTTTTTATCAAATGGTCCAGGAGACCCAGCTGCAACATCTATATTTGCTAAAAATTGTATCCAAAAAATACTAGAGAAACAAATTCCTATTTTTGGGATTTGTTTGGGGCATCAATTGCTTGGTCACGCACTAGGTTGCACAACTAAAAAGATGCACCAAGGTCACAGGGGCGCAAATCATCCTGTTAAAAACTTACTTACTGAAAAAGTAGAAATCACCTCACAAAATCATGGTTTTGAAATTGACCAATCAACTTTGCCTAAAGACATAGATATAACTCATGTATCTTTATTTGATGGAAGTATTGAAGGGATTTCTTGCAATGATAAATCTGCTTTCTCTGTGCAATATCATCCAGAAGCAAGTCCAGGACCTCATGATAGTAATTACTTATTCAAACAATTTATAAAAGTTATAAAATCTAATGCCAAAAAGAACTGACCTTAAAACCATATTAATTATTGGAGCCGGACCGATTGTTATTGGGCAGGCTTGTGAATTTGACTACTCTGGAACTCAGGCATGTAAAGCACTGAAAGAGGAGGGCTATAAAGTTATTTTAATTAATTCTAATCCAGCAACTATTATGACCGATCCAAATGTTGCTGATAAAACTTATATAGAACCAATTACAACTGAAATTTTAGAAGAAATTATTAGAATAGAAAAGCCAGATGCAATCCTACCAACTATGGGAGGCCAGACAGGTTTAAATGCAGCAATGTTACTGCACAAAAAAGGCATACTGAAAAAATACAATATTGAGCTTATTGGAGCCAATGCAGAAGCGATTGACAAAGCGGAGGACAGACAGAAATTCAAAAAACACATGAATGAAATAGGTTTGGAATCTGCAAGATCAGCAATTTGCACTTCTTTTGACCAAGCTAAAAAAATTTTAGAAGAAATAAATCTTCCTGTAATTATTAGACCTTCTTTTACCTTGGGTGGAACTGGTGGAGGAGTTGCAAATACAGAAGAAGAATACTTAAAAATATTAAAAAATGGACTCTCCTTATCTCCAACTCATGAAGTTCTTGTAGAAGAGTCTTTGGTAGGTTGGAAAGAGTTTGAAATGGAAGTCGTTCGAGACAACAAAGATAATTGTATCATTATTTGCAGCATTGAAAATGTAGACCCGATGGGTATTCACACTGGTGACTCTATGACAGTTGCTCCTGCCTTAACTTTAACTGACAAAGAATATCAAGTAATGAGAAATGCATCTATTAGTTGTTTGAGAAAAATAGGAGTCGAAACAGGAGGTTCGAATGTTCAATTTGCAATTAATCCTAAAGATGGAAGAATGATTGTAATCGAAATGAATCCAAGGGTATCTCGATCTTCTGCGCTTGCTTCTAAGGCCACTGGTTTTCCAATAGCAAAAGTAGCTGCAAAGTTAGCTATTGGCTATACTCTTGATGAAATCACAAATGACATCACCGGAAACACTCCAGCATCATTTGAGCCAACCATTGATTATGTTGTAACTAAAATACCCAGATTTGCATTTGAAAAATTCCAAAAATCAAAAGCAGAGCTTGGCACTGCTATGAAATCTGTTGGTGAAACAATGGCCATTGGAAGAAATTTTAAAGAATCTTTGCAAAAAGCACTGGTCTCCTTAGAGGTGGGGTTAGATGGTTTAGATTCTATTTCTATCAATAAAGAGGATTTGAAAAAAAAGCTTGCTGAAAACATTCCTCAAAAAATACTTTATGTGGCAGAGGCTTTTAGAATGAGCTTTTCAGCAGAAGAAATACACGCAATAACTAAAATTGACCCTTGGTTTTTAAAGCAAGTTAAGGAAATTGTTGATATTGAAAAAGAGATAAAAAAATCTGATGCTCTAGAAAACAAAGGTTTTTTTAAATTTATTAAATCCTCTGGCTTTAGCGATAAGCAGATATCTATATTAACCAACAAGCCCCTAACTGAAATTGTTGTAAAAAGAAATAAGTTGGGAATTGTTCCTGTCTATAAAAAAGTTGATACATGTGCTGCTGAGTTTGATTCTCAAACTCCCTATATGTATTCAACATACGATACCGGCATTGATGACTCAAATGATTGTGAATCTAATCCCACTGAAAAAGAAAAAGTAGTAATTATTGGTGGTGGTCCTAACAGAATAGGGCAAGGAATTGAGTTTGATTACTGCTGTTGTCAGGCAAGTTATGCATTAAGTGAATTGGACTACGAAACAATTATGATTAATTGTAATCCAGAAACAGTATCTACTGATTATGATACTAGCGATAGGCTTTATTTTGAGCCACTGATTGAAGAATTTGTTTTGGAAATTTTAAAGAAGGAAAGCTCAAAAGGAAAATTAAAAGGAGTGATTGTTCAGTTTGGCGGTCAGACTCCTTTGAAATTGGCAAAAGCCATTCACGATAATGGCTACCCAATCCTTGGAACCCCCCTAGATTCTATTGATCTCACTGAGGATAGAGAAAGATTTAGTAATTTAATAAACCAACTTGGCTTGAAACAAGCTGAGAATGGCTTGGCTAGATCTAAAGAGGAAGCTTTTGAAATTGCAAAAAAAATTAAGTACCCTCTCGTAATTAGACCTTCATACGTTCTAGGTGGAAGAGCTATGGAAATTATTCATGATGATGAGCAGCTAATAAGGTATATTCAAGAAGCTGTAAAAGTTTCGGGAAACAATCCTGTTCTACTAGACCGTTTTCTAAATGACGCAATTGAAGTGGATGTGGATGCTATTTGTGATGGGGAGAATGTTTTTGTTTCCGGGGTTATGGAACATATAGAGGAAGCGGGTATTCACTCTGGCGATTCTGCTTGCTGCATACCACCCTACTCTCTCTCTGAAGAAATAATTAATGAAGTAAAAAAACAAACAAAAAAATTAGCTACCAGCATTGGAGTTGTGGGATTAATCAATATACAATTTGCTATACAGGGTAAAAATATTTATGTTTTAGAAGTAAATCCAAGAGCAAGCAGAACTGTTCCCTTTGTTTCTAAAGCCTCCAATATTTCTGTAGCAAAAATAGCAACCAAAGTAATGTCTGGCTTGCTACTTAAGGATTTAAATGTACCAAACAAAAAATTAAAAACTTTTTCTGTGAAAGAAGCAGTATTTCCTTTTAACAAATTTCCAGAAGTGGATACCATTTTAGGTCCTGAAATGAAATCTACAGGAGAATCTATGGGAATAGATACAGACTTTGGCATGGCTTACGCTAAAAGCCAAATCTCTGCAGGCAATACATTACCTAAAGAAGGTACTGTGTTTATATCTGTAAACGATAAAGACAAGCCTCATATAAAAAACTTCGCCAAAAAATTAGCAAACCTAGGATTTGCCCTATTAGCTACCAATAGCACTGCTGAAATTTTAAATTCTGAAAATATCGATTGTAAAAAAATCAACAAAGCCACTCAGGGATCTCCGCACGTAGTAGAATATTTAGATGATAAAAAAATATCAATTGTGATCAATACAACTTCAGGGAAAAAATCTATAGAAGATTCAAGGTCTTTGAGAAGATCCGCACTTAATAATGGTATTCCTTACTTCACCACACTAGCAGGAGCAATTGCTTGTACGGAAGCGATTATATCAATGAAAAATAAAAAAATGGGAGTTATGCCCATTCAGGATCTGTAGGCCTATAATGCGGGCCAGTCAGTTTTAAAAGTAACATAATTTATTTGTATACATCTTCTATCTTTTTGAATTTCTTTTTTTTCCATTCCATGCCAGCTATTCTTGTCACTGCTGAAAAAATAACCATAATTGTTTTTGTAAGGAACCGTTTTAACTAGTTCTAGTTTGGAGTTATAAAAATCTGTTCCGAGATCTTCAGACTCCCCAAAACGATTTACAAAAAGAAGGCAAGAAAGTAATTTTTCTTTAATGTCACAATGAGGTTTTAGCCAAAAACCTTTTCGATCGCAAATTACCTCTAGCCTTACATAGGATTTAGATAAATCCTTGCCAATTAAAGACCCAATATATTCATGTGTTTTTTTAGACTGCAGTTCTTGAACAAGGTTAAATAATTTTGGAAATTCTTGCGTATTATGTTTTTCTAAAAAACATCTAAATTTTAATGCCTTTCCACCATCAGAAATTCCTTCCCTGAAATTTCCATCTCCTCCATCTATAGCTCTGGTTCCATCATAGTTAATTTCATATCTAGCAGGATCGTCAATCTGCGTGTTATATATTTCATCAATCATCTCTTCCGTAAGAGGGTTGTTAAACTCCCAGTGCACAAAAGGATCATTTAGTTTATTTGATTGATTTTGAACAGAATTTAAAAAGCTCATGATGATATAATTTTAGTTTTTAATAATTCAGCAATTCTTTTAGTCTCATAAAGCTTATCATAAGTCCAGTTCTCTTCTTTTGTCTCTAAATCCTTAATTATATTAAGTTTTTTAAACGATTCTAAAAAATTAGAAAATCGATGGTCATTTTTATAAGATTTTAATTTAGCTAAATAAATAGGCACTCCTGTAGTAGCCGCCTCGGACAACATAGATATAGAATCGGAGGTAACAATAATTTTTTTAGCCTGCGCAAGGGCTTGAATATAATTTTTTCTAGACAGTGAAGAATCCACAATGATTTTTGGGTTGTCTTTATATCTATCTTGCAAAAAATGTATTATTGATTGTGGCGTTCTTCTTGAGGATACAACTTTGATTTCTTCAACCTTATTAAGGAAAAGTAAATCTACTTTATTAAATAAATCTTTCAACTCCTCCAATGAAAAATGGTAATGCTTGGTTGGCCCCCCAAGGATAATAGTTAAAATATTTTTATCTTCAGTCAAAGCTTTAGCACCTTGTATCTCTTCATCTGTAATGTAGTGAATAGCTCCTTTGGATTGAATAACATTTTCTCCTTGTAGCTGGTCATGCTCTGGAGCAACAATAAAATTAAAATTATCAATATGTACTTTTGGATTCTGAATGTGAATATTAAAAATTTTTCTTTTATTTTTTTTATATAAATAATTCTTAAGTACAATTGAGGGAATAACACTTTTTCTTCCACAAGAAATTAGAACTGTTGGATTTTTTTTCGTTAAAAGATCTTCTACAATACTAGAAAAATTAAAAGTATTTTTACTTGCGGGTGTTATTGAAGGTGGGACTAAACTCCAAAAAGAATTGGTTACTACTTTTTTGTGAGTAAAATTTACGTTAAGAGCTTTGGCCAGCCCTTCCACTTGGCTAACCATACCATGAGCTCCCTCTGTTAATAACCAAGCATTAATATTTTTCATCAAGACATATATACCTAAATTAATTTTACTGATAATAAACTTAATAAATGAGTCAAAATAAAGAGTCACATTCAAAAGTATTGATTATAGGATCTGGTCCGGCTGGGTATACTGCTGCAATTTATGCCGCTAGAGCCATGCTTAAACCAATCCTCATTTCTGGAATGGAGCCTGGAGGTCAATTGACTACTACTACAGATGTAGAAAACTACCCGGGATTTTCAGATGTAATACAAGGACCATGGCTCATGGAGGAAATGAGAAAACAAGCTGAAGCCGTCGGTACTATTTTTAAAAATGATATGATTAAAGAAGTAAATTTTTCTAACAATCCATTTACATTAATTGGAGAGAGTGGAACTGCATACACAGCAGATTCTGTGATTATATCTACAGGGGCACAGGCTCGATGGCTTAATTTAGAAAGTGAAACTAAATTCAGAGGATTTGGAGTTTCTGCGTGCGCTACCTGCGATGGTTTTTTTTACAAAGACAAAGAAGTAATGGTTGTGGGTGGAGGTAATGCGGCAGTTGAAGAGGCTTTATTTTTAACCAAGTTTGCATCTAAAGTAACATTGGTTCATCGACGAGATAGCTTAAGAGCAGAAAAGCTTTTGCAACAAAAAATTCTTTCCCATCCAAAAATTGATATTATTTGGGACAGTGCAATAAAAGAAATACTGGGTACTGACAACCCAAAAGGAGTTACGGGGGTGTTGCTCGAAAACACAAAAGACAAAAGTACTAAACAATTAGATACTCATGGTGTTTTTGTTGCAATTGGTCATGATCCAGCAACTAAAATTTTTAAAGACCAAATTAACATGGATGCCGAAGGATATATTCTCACAGATTCAGACTCTACCAAAACAAACATCAAGGGAGTTTTTGCAGCTGGAGATGTAAAAGACAAAACATATCGTCAAGCAGTTACTGCAGCGGGTATGGGATGCATGGCAGCTTTAGAGGCTGAAAAATTATTATCTGAAAAAAACTAAGATAGTTGCTTACAATACTCTTCGATTTTATCTAAAGCCTTAGAAAGGTTCTTTAAAGAAGTTGCATAAGAAATTCTAAAATACCCCTCTTTTCCAAAAGCAGATCCTTGAACAACAGCCACGCCTGTGTTTTCCAATAACGAAGTGACAAAATCTGTATCATTTATAATTTCTTTTTTATTTACATCTTTTTTTCCAATGCAATCTTTACAACTAGGAAAAACATAAAATGCACCTTCTGGATTTTTGCAAGAAAGACCTTTTATAGAATTAAGTTTTTTTACAACAAAATCTCTTCTTTCTTTAAATGCATCTGATCGTATTTTTATAAAGTCCTGCGTTCCATTCAAAGCTTCTTCTGCAGCTGCTTGGCTTATAGATGATGTATTAGTTGTAGATTGAGATTGAATCTTTGCAATACCTTGAATGATATTCTCTGGTCCACCTGCATAGCCAACTCTCCATCCTGTCATGGCGTATGATTTGCTCAATCCATTAATAGTAAGTGTTCTAGAAAACAATTCTGGAATCTGAGCAATGGTAAAAAAATTATTTTTCGTATAAAGAACATGCTCATAAATATCGTCAGACATAATATAAACGTTTGGAAATTTTTTCAAAACCTCTCCAATAGCTTTTAGCTCTTGTTCCGAATAAACTGATCCAGTTGGATTAGAAGGCGAGTTTAAAATAATCCATTTGGTATTTTTGTTTACATTCTTTTCTATTTGTTCTGGTAAAATTTTAAAGTCAGCACTTTCCTCACACTCAACTATTACCGGAGTGCCTCCGGCTAATAATACTATATCTGGATAGGACACCCAGTAAGGAGCTGGTATCAAAACCTCATCTCCTGGATTGATAGTTGCTAAAATTGCATTAAAAATAACATGCTTTCCACCAACCCCAACACTCACCTGCTTTTCATTATAAATTAAATTATTTTCTCTTTTAAATTTTCCAATTACAGCTCTTTTAAGTTCAATAGTGCCATCTACCACTGTGTATTTTGTTCTTCCATCTTTGATGGCCTGAATAGCAGCCTGCTTAATATTTTCAGGAGTATCAAAATCAGGCTCTCCTGCTCCCAATGATATTATGTCTTTTCCAGCAGATTTTAATTCTGTAGCTTTTTTAACCACAGCCATAGTAGGAGATGGTTTTATTCTAGATAGAGATTCTGATAGTATGCTCATTAAAATATTCTAAATAAATGTCTAAATTATCAACTGTTAATACTCCAGAAGCGAACAACAAAAAAGATAATTTTTTTAAAAAATTAGAAGGCGGAAAAAAATTTAAACTAACTTCATCATTCACTCCAGCTGGTGATCAACCCACCGCAATAAAACAACTTTGTGAGGGCTTGCTCACTAATCAAAAAAATCAAGTTTTGCTTGGAGTGACTGGATCTGGAAAAACATTTACTATGGCAAAGATTATTGAAGAGCTTAACAGACCAGCAATAATCTTGGCTCCTAACAAAACATTAGCTGCTCAACTGTACGGTGAGATGAAAAGTTTTTTTAATGAAAATGCGGTTGAATATTTTGTCTCTTATTATGATTATTACACACCCGAAGCATATGTACCAAGATCCGATACATTTATTGAAAAAGAATCTGCGATCAACGAACAAATAGATAGAATGAGACATTCAGCTACTAGATCTTTATTTGAAAAAGATGATGTTATAATTGTAGCAAGTGTTTCTTGTATCTATGGTTTAGGATCTCCTGATTCTTACTCAAAAATGACATTTACGTTTGAAAAAAACAATTCTTATAATAGGGAAAAAATAATTAAAGGTCTTGTTGAATTGCAATACAAAAGAAATGATCAAAATTTTTACAGAGGGTCATTTAGAGTGCGTGGAGAAAATATAGAAATTTTTCCATCTCACTTAGAAGATAGAGCGTGGCGAATTTCATTAGATGATGAAAAGATAGTAAGCTTAAAAGAGTTTGATCCTTTGACAGGAGATAAAACGGAAGATTTAAATATTATAAAAATTTATGCTAATAGTCATTATATAACCCCCCGACCAACTGTGCAGCAAGCCATAAAAGAAATTAAAGCAGAGCTTGTTACAACTTTAAAAAAATTTAGAAAAGAAAATAAATTACTCGAGGCACAAAGAATAGATGAAAGAACAAGATTTGATTTAGAAATGATTGAAGCTACTGGAACATGCTCAGGTATTGAAAATTATTCAAGATTTCTATCAGGTAGGAATCCTGGTGAGCCTCCACCAACATTATTTGAATACTTACCTGATAATGCAATTATTTTTGTAGATGAAAGTCATGTGACAGTACCTCAGCTTAATGGAATGTATAAAGGAGACCATACAAGAAAAAAAACTCTTTCTGACTATGGATTTAGGTTACCTTCCTGCATGGATAACAGGCCCCTAAAATTTGAAGAATGGGACATGATGAGATCTGAAACTATATTTGTTTCAGCCACTCCTGGAGACTGGGAATTAGATCAGTCAAAGGGTGTATTTGCAGAACAAATTATCAGACCCACAGGATTAACAGACCCGGACATCTTTATTCGTCCTGCAAAAAATCAAGTGGATGACCTACTTTCAGAATGTTTAAAAATTGTTAAAAAAAAACAAAGAGTTTTAGCAACTACATTAACTAAAAAAATGGCTGAAGATCTTACTGAATATTTAGATGAAAATGGAATTAAGGTAAGATACATGCATTCAGAAATTGACACCCTGGAAAGAATTGAAATTATTAGAGACTTGAGACTAGGAGTTTTTGACGTTTTAGTAGGAATAAATCTTTTGCGAGAAGGCTTAGACATTCCAGAATGCGCATTAGTAGCAATTCTAGATGCTGACAAAGAAGGATTTCTGAGATCAGAAACCTCATTAATACAAACAATCGGTAGAGCAGCAAGAAATGTGGAGGGAAAAGTTATTTTATATGCTGATAAAGAAACTAAAAGTATAAAAAAAGCGATTGAAGAAACTGATAGAAGAAGGTCAAAGCAGGAACTTTTTAATAAAAAAAATAATATTACAGCTCAAAGCATTCAGAAAGAAATTGGAGATATTCTCGAAAGTGTCTATGAAAAAGATTACTTGAATGTTGAAAAAAATATAGAAATTGGTGGTAATTTAAAAAAACACTTAAAATCTCTGAAAAAAGACATGCATATTTCAGCAGACAACCTAGAATTTGAAAAGGCTGCCAAAATAAGAGATGAAATAAAAAAATTAGAAAATTCGGATTTAGGATTGGCTATTAACTCAAGTATACAAAAATATGGACCTAATAACTCATTGTATGGAAGATCAACTCAGGGCAAAGCAGGCACAAAAGTAAAGAAAAAAAGATAAATGAAAAAAAATATCCTTATTACTGGAGGGGCACAAAGAATTGGAAAGGAAATCTCTATTTTTTTTGCAAAAAAAGGATGGAATATAGTAATTCATTTTCATAAATCTAAAAAAGAGGCAACTGCTCTTAAAAAGAAAATTATTTCTATGGGGGTGCTGTGTATGATTGTGAAGGGAGACCTGTCAAAGCCCAATGAGACAAGATCGATATTAAAAGTAGCAAAGAAAAAAATGGGAACAATAGATTGCCTTATCAATTGTGCTTCAATTTTTGAAAATGATGATATCTTAAATTTTAACAATCAAAGGTGGCAGTCACACTTTGATGTTAACTTAAAAGCACCCGCTATACTTTCTGGTGAATTTGCGAAGCAAAAAAAAAATATTCACGGCAATATTATTAATATTATAGATCAAAGAATCTTCAAGCTAACTCCCTATTTTTTATCTTATACTCTTAGTAAAGCTGGCCTAGAGACACTAACCAAGACGCTGGCTATGAAATTTGCTCCAAAAATTAGAGTCAATGCAATAGCCCCTGGCCCAGTGATGAAAAATAAAAGACAATCCCAAAAACATTTTGAAAAACAATTTAAAAATACAATTTTAAAAAAGCAAACCAAAGTCATCAATATTTGTAAAACAATAGAATTTATTTTAGGGAATGATTCTATTACTGGATTAACCATTCCAGTAGACAGTGGTCAAAATCTCGCCTGGAAAACTCCAGACCTTATAAATGTAAAAGAATAGAAAATGACAAATCTCAAAAACAATAGGGTAATGCAACTTATTGAGAAGCCAGTCTCTTCAAAACTTGTCAAAAAAATTCTTATCAAAAATCTTATTATAAATACAATTTTTGGATACTACCCTAAAGAAAAGGTCCAAAAACAAAAGTTGAAATTTAATATTAAACTAGAGATTGATCGTAAAATAAAATTTAATGATAACAATCTAAATACAATAGTGGACTACGATGGCATCATCAGAATTATAAAAAACATTTTAGATAAAAAAATTAATTTTTTAGAAATTTTAGGAGAATTAATAGTCAAAGATATTTTAAAAAATAAAAAAATTACAGCTATTGAACTGGAAATAGAAAAATTAGATATTTTAAAAAAAGGAGCTTCGGTAGGATTTCAAATCAGTAAGCGTAAAAAGTAATGGATCTATTAGAAAGTGGTAAATTATTAGTTAAATCAAAGATCAAAAATATTCCTAATAGTCCAGGTATCTATAAATTTTTAGATAATAAAAATAAAATTATTTATATTGGTAAGGCAAAAAATCTTCCAAAGAGACTTCAAAACTATACATCTAGTTCTGGATTGGCGATTAGAACTCAACGGCTTATTTCTTCTATTAAAGAGTTGGAAATAATAACTACCAGCAATGAGTCGGAGGCTTTGCTCCTCGAAGCTAACTTAATTAAAAAATTTAAACCAAGATACAATGTCCTGCTAAAGGATGACAAATCCTTTCCCTATATACAAATACGCATGAGCGATTCCTGGCCACAACTGACAAAATTTAGAGGTAAGCATAACGATCAAGACTTGTATTTTGGTCCCTTTGCTTCTGTTGCTTCAGCTAATTGGACTATTAAAATGCTTCAAAAAGTTTTTCAAATAAGAGTTTGTGATGATAACACTTTTAAAAACAGGACACGCCCGTGCATGCTATATCAAATTAAAAGGTGCTCAGCTCCCTGCACAAATGAAATTGAAAAAATAAATTACAAAATATCTGTTCAAAACTGTATTGATTTTTTAAATGGAAAATCAAGGTCTATACAACAAAAATTTTCAAAAGAGATGGAAGTTGCTAGCAAAAATCTTGATTTTGAAAAAGCAGCAATATTTAGAGATAGAATTAAATCCTTAACTTACATTCAATCCTCTCAACAAATTAATAAAGATAATTTTATAGATGCTGATGTTGTGGTTTCTTATAGAAGTTCTAATATTTCATGTATTGTAGTTTTTTTTTATAGGTCCAAACAAAACTGGGGTAATCAATGTTTTTTTCCCAAACACGATTTGGAAAATAGCGAATCTGAAGTTATGGATGCTTTCTTAGCTCAATTTTATGAAAACAAAATACCGCCCAGTCAAATTGTATTAAATATCAAGCCTAAGAATTTAGATCTTTTACAAAAAGCTCTAGAGATAAAAAATAAAAAAAAAATAAGTTTTAAAATACCGAAAAAAAAAAGTGAGGTAGCCATTATCAACATGGCAGTTAAAAATGCCAAAGAAAGCTTGCAAAGAAAAATATTTGACTCAGACCAAAATAATAATTCGTTAACACTGCTTAGAGATAAGTTTAACTTAGGTTTTGCCCCAACTCTAATTGAAATTTATGACAACAGTCATACTCAAGGAACGAATGCTATTGGGAGTTTTGTAAGCTTTGGCAAAGAAGGATTTTTAAAAAATAGATATAGAAAATTTGATATAAAAAATAAAAATATTAATCCTGGTGATGACTACGGTATGATGAATGAGGTAATAGAAAGAAGATTTTCTAAACTAGTAAAGCAATCTGAAAGTGACAATGTCCCTGACCTTCTTATTATTGATGGGGGTAAGGGTCAATATTCCGTGGTAAGAAGCAAACTAGATCAATTAGGTTTTCACCAGTTACCAATTATTGCTATCGCTAAAGGAAAAAATAGAAATGATGGAAATGAAACATTCATTTACAATAATAGAATAATTAAATTAGAAAAAAATAATCCACTGCTTTTTTTTATGCAAAGACTAAGGGATGAGGCTCATAGATTTGCAATATTCACTCATAGAAAAAAAAGGAAAAAATCTTTTTTGGTATCTCCATTGGATGAGATACCTGGAATCGGACGCAATAGAAAAAAAACATTACTAAATCACTTTGGTTCGGCAAAAACTATCGAAGGAGCTAGCCTTGAAGATTTGAAGAAAGTGGACGGAATTAGTGAATTAATCGCAAAAAAAATATATAATTATTTTCATCTTAATAAGAATTTTTTATGATTTTTAAAATACCTAATATTCTAACTATTGGACGCTTAATTTTGGTTCCTTTTCTAGTATTCGCATTTTTTCTTCCTGGCAGTTTGGGCAATTGGCTCTCTTTTTCAATTTTTGTTCTTGCAAGTTTTACCGATTTTTTAGATGGTTTTTTTGCAAGATTGCTAAAACAGCAATCTAAACTTGGAGAATTGCTAGATCCTATTGCAGATAAAATTATTGTTGTTACAGCCCTTGTGCTTCTGGTTTCAAGCAAACAAATAGAAGGACAAGAGGTAATTGCTGCAATCATTATAGTTTCTAGGGAAATTTTAGTATCTGGTTTAAGAGAGTACTTGGCAAAATTCAGATTAAAAATGCCAGTATCCAATATGGCAAAAATAAAAACTTTTTTTCAGATGTTCGCTATTTCTGTTTTGCTTACCGGATCCTCAGGAGATAAATTGCTTTTTAACTATGGATCTGAAATAGGAATTGCTTTGCTTTGGTTCTCAGCTTTTCTAACTTTAATTACTGGATATTCGTATATTAAAAAAGGAATAATTCACGCAATTGATTAAGTAACTATTTTTTTCTCACTAGCAATTGATACTCATCTGACAATTTTCCAATTATGTCCAAAACCTCAAAGGAATATTTTCCTATTTGTGATACAGGCGTTACCTCTGCTGCAGATCCAGTTAAAAAACAACCTGTATAATTTTTTAAATCATCTGGCTTAATTTTTTTTTCAGTAATTTTTAATTTTAATTTTTTTGCTATTTCAATAACTGTTCTTCTTGTAATCCCGTCTAAAAAGCTATCAGCAATAGGTGTATAAATCTCTGTTTGCTCCTGATTAACAAAAAAAACATTCGCTCCAGTGGCTTCAGCAATATTTCCCTGGTAATCAAGCATCATAGAATCGTTAAATCCATTTTTTTCAGCCTCATGTTTGGATAGTGTATTAATCATATAATTTCCTGCAGCTTTAGCATCCCATGGTATGGAATCTGGAGCTGGCTTTTTCCATTTAGAAATATCCAATTTGATGCCATTCAATTTAATTTTTGGATCAAAATAAGATCCCCATACCCAAGCAGCTATAGCAAAATGAATAGTGTTATTTTGTGCCGACACTGCCATCATCTCACTGCCTCTCCATGCTATGGGTCTTACATATCCATTTTCTATTTTTTGAACTTTAACAACCTCTCTGCAAAATGAATTAATTTCCTCAATTGAATAAGGTATTTCAAAACCCAGTCTACTTGCAGAATAAATGAGTCTTTCACTGTGCTCAGTTAATTTAAATATCTCACCATCATATACTCGCTCTCCTTCAAAAACCGAGCTTCCATAGTGAAGGCCATGGGTTAGGACATGCAGCTTTGCCTCGCTCCAGTCAACAAGACTACCATCAAGCCATATTTTTCCAGTCATTTGATCGTAGGGAATGTTGCTCATGTATAAATTGTTTTCAATTAATTTTAATTCTAATATAATATATGTCAGCAATACTGACTACATAAATAAATTATGAATGATTTTTTATATTTAAGAGAAAACAACATCAAGGAAATTATTGAATTAATGTTGGAGGCTTACACAGAATCTTACTCAGATCCTTATGAAATTTTGAAAAAAAATTCCTTTGGTAGGGCACACCATAGACTCATTTGTACTGTGAATGCCAATCCTGGGATGAAAGTTGCTGATTTAATCAAAAAATTAAAGATTACAAAACAAAGCTTAAGTCGTGTGTTACAAGAGCTTATTAAAGACAAAATTATTTCACAGTCCAAAGGTAAGATTGATGGTAGACAAAGATTACTCCATCTTACAGAAAAAGGAGAGAAAATTAGTGAAGAAATATTTAGTATTCAAAAAGAGAGGATACTCAAAGCGTTTAAAGAATGTGATTCTCAAGAGGTACTTAACTTTAAGAAAGTATTAAAAAAAATTATTAATAATTAAATGAAAATAGATGAGAAAAAGCATATTTTAATTGTAGATGATGATGACAGGATAAGAGAACTTACAAAAGAATATCTTCAAAGTAACAATTTCTACACGACGACTGCCAAAAACTCTGACGATGCAAAAAATAAAATAAAATTAATTAAATTTGATTTAATTATTTTAGATATTATGATGCCAGGTCAAAACGGGCTAGAGCTAACAAAAGAAATCAAAACAAGTAGTGATCAGCCTATCATCCTGCTTACCGCAATGGGAGGCACTTCTGATAGAATTTATGGACTAGAGACAGGTGCTGATGATTACTTGCCCAAACCATTTGAGCCCAAAGAGCTTCTTTTAAGAATAAAAAATATACTCAAGAGAGTTCAGAAAAATAAAAATTTAAATCCCATACTAAAGTTTGGAGATATAAAAGTGGATTTAGAAAAAATGTCCATCAAATCAAAATCTGGTGAGACAAAACTAAATGCTGCGGAAAAATCTCTTTTAGAAAATATGATTTTGTCAGTGGGACAGATTTTTCATAGAGAACAAATATCTAAAATAGTTCATTTAACTAAAGAAAGAGCTGTCGATGTTATGATTACAAGATTAAGACAAAAAATAGAGCCAGACCCAAAAAATCCAAAGTATTTACAAACTGTTCGGGGCAATGGTTATATTCTTTGGACTGATTAAAGATGTTAAAAAAAATTTTACCTAAAACTATTTTTTTTCGATATTTATTTATTATAATCACTCCAATTGCGCTATTGCAGCTCATTTTAATTGTAGTTTTTTTTGACAGTCTCTGGATTAAAACTAATAAAGAGCTAGTAAGAACTTTGGCTGGTGAAATCAATGCAATAACAGAGGTTTATATAGATCCGGAAACAAGAAAAGATTTTAATTTTATAAAAGAAGTTTTAGAAAAAAAATTGATTTTAAAAATTAATGTTAAAAAAAATCATAAACTTCCTAAATTTAAAAATGCATTTACATATAGCTTGCATGACCAGCTTTTAGAAGAGCGGCTAAGTAAAGATCTACGAGTACCATTTTGGTATGACACCAAAAGCAAAAAGGATGTCGTTGATATTAGAATTAGTACTAACAAAGATGTAATTCAATTTATTGTTTTAAAGTCTAGAATTAGAAACTCTTCTGCAAGAATTTTTATTTTATGGATCACTATTCCATCTTTCTTTTTGCTTTTAATATCTATTTTGTTTTTAAGAAATCAAGTGAGACCTTTTTCTATTCTTGCAGATTCTGCTGAAAAGTTTGGTAAAGGCCAATATGTTCCTGAATTAAAACCAACTGGAGCAGTTGAGGTCAGGAAAGCAATTATTGAATTTGAAAAAATGAAAAGAAGAATTTTACGACACATCAGCCAAAGAACAGCCATGCTTTCAGGTATTAGTCATGACCTAAAAACGCCCCTAACTAGATTAAAATTACAAATTGAAATTTTAAATAAAAATAATTCTTTAGATAAAATTAAAGATGACATTTTAGAAATGGAAAAAATGATTTCTGAATATTTAGACTTTTCGACTACCCAAGAATCTGTCAATTCGATACAATTTAATCTTTCAAATTTAATGACTGAAATTATTCACAAATATTCTAATAAATCTCTTACTCTGCAGTGTGATGAAAAAATATTTATGACAGGAAGACAGCACTTAATAAAAAGATGTATATACAATCTGATCGACAACTCTTTAAAATATGCTGGCAATGCTGATGTTGGAATAAAAAAAACAAAATCACAAATAGAAATTGCAGTTGAAGATAAGGGGCCGGGTATACCTGAAAACGAAAGAGAAAAAGTATTAAGACCGTTCTATAGATTGGATAAAAGCAGACAAATGTCTGAAGGTAGTGTTGGCTTGGGCTTATCAATTGTCCAAGATATAGTGAACTCTCATGGTGGAACTATTAAATTTACCGAAGGCAAAAATAAATCAGGTCTAAGAGTGACCCTAACATTTCCCGCCTAATGATTGTTCATAATTTTGATCCTGTCTTAATAAACTTGGGGTTTCTTTCTATACGATGGTATTCGCTAGCATATATTTTTGGAATTTTTTTTGGTGTTTATTGGGGGAAATACTTAATTAAAAAAAACTTTTCAAATGCGAATTTGTCTGAACAAAATCTTGATGATTACGTCGTGTGGGCGGTCTTGGGAATCATCTTTGGTGGTAGGCTTGGATATGTTTTCTTTTATGATTTTAGTTTTTATTTATCGAATTTGGCGGAAATAGCAAAAGTCTGGAATGGCGGAATGTCATTCCATGGAGGTTTAATTGGCATAGTAATATCATCTTTTGTATTTTCTAAAAAAAATAAAATCTCTTTTTGGTCATTAACAGATGTTTTGGCATGCATATCTCCGATTGGTATTTTTTTAGGAAGAATTTCAAATTTTATTAATGGTGAGTTAGTAGGAAAACCAACGGATGTTTCTTGGTCATTTATTTTTCCAAAATACGATCAAATAGCAAGACACCCATCTCAACTATATGAGGCATTGCTAGAGGGTCTATTATTGTTTTTTATTATGAATACTTTGGTTGGGAGATTAAGTGAAAAAAATGGATACCTATCTATTATTTTTTTAATGAGCTATTCTTTTTTTAGAATCATAGCGGAAATTTTCCGAGAACCAGATCAGCATTTAGGCTATTTGTACTTTGGACTTAGCATGGGAACACTTCTGAGTCTTTTAACAATTTTTTTCGGAAGCTTTTTTATAATATGGAAATCAAAAAATGATTTTAGAAAAAATTAAAAAAAAAAAAATTCTTCCTCTAGATCAATATATAGATTTTTGTCTCTACAAATTTAAACAAAGCTATTATCAAAAAAAAACTAAATTTGGACATGGTGGAGATTTTGTAACTTCCCCACATGTATCTAGCATATTTTCTGAAATGATAGCTATTTGGATTATTCTTTTTTGGAATAAAATTAAGAAACCAAAAACTCTCAATATCTTGGAGCTAGGCCCTGGAGACGGAACTATGGGAAAGGATATAATTTCAAGTTTAGGTAAAATAAATTTTTTTAAATCTAAGGTTAATTATTATTTTTTAGAAAAGAGTAAAAGTTTAAAAAAAATTCAAAAAAAGAACCTTAAAAATGAAAAAAATATTTACTGGATTGATAATCTTAAAGAATTTGAAAAAAAAGATAATTTGATTATTCTTGGCAATGAGTTTTTTGATGCTCTGCCCGTTAAACAATTTGGCAAAAGAGGAGATTCCTGGTTTGAAAAATATGTGTTTTTTAATAAAAAAAAACAGCTTAGTTTCGTATTTAAAAAAGCAAAGTTAGAATCCATTAGAAAAATTGAAAAAATTTATAATTTAAAAATAAATAAATTTATTGAATATCCTCTAATTTTAGAAAAACTTATAAATAATATTTCCGATCTTTTAAAAAATAAAAATTCTATTTTTCTAACCATTGACTACGGAGAAGAATCCAGAATTTGCAATGATACCGTTCAGGCTATTTACAAGAATAAAAAATCTAATATTTTACAAAATGTGGGCGAAAGTGATATTACATACCAGGTAAACTTTTTTCACTTAATAAAACTATTTAAAAAAAACAAATTGCATCTAGTTGAATTTACCACCCAATCAAACTTCTTACAAAAACTAGGAATTAAAGAGAGGGCTGTAAACGCAAAAAAGAACCTGAAAAAAAATCAACAATTACTTTTGGACGGAGCATTAAAAAGACTTTTACACCCCTTAGAAATGGGAAGTCTATTTAAAGTTTTGATAATATCTAACCAATACAATACTGACTTTAAATATGATATTTAAATCAAATTCATTTTCTAAAAACAGCAATATTCTTCATGCTTTTTTTTCTAGAAAGAATGGAACCTCCAAAGGAATTTACGGGACATTAAATTGTGGATTGGGATCTAAAGATAAAAAAAAACACGTTTATCAGAATATTGAAATCGTCAAAAAAAAAATTAAAACAAAATTTCTATTCTTACTTCATCAGCAACATAGCAATAAAATAGTAACTCTTAAAAAAATACCATCAAAAAATAAAATAAAAATTGGATATGCCGATGGCATATTTACTGATCTTAAAAAAGTTGCCATAGGAATTCTTACAGCTGACTGTGCTCCTGTTCTATTGTCAGATAAAGCAAATAAGTACATTTGTTGCGTCCACGCTGGCTGGAAAGGTGCTTTTAGCGGTATTATTAAAAATGCTTCGATATTATTCAAAAAAATAAAATAAAAGCAAAAGACATTAGAGTGTGCGTAGGTCCTTGCATTTCTAAAGAGAAATATGAAGTTCAGCTAGATTTTTATAATAAATTTATTTCTAATAACAAAAAATACCACGATCATTTTTCCTTCAAAAGAAATAAAATTTTTTTTGATTTAAGATCTTTTATAATTGACCAGATATTAAAAGCCAGGATACCAAAATCAAATATTTCTCATATTATGAAGGACACCTTTGCAAATAAATCTTTATTTTTTAGCCACAGAAGATCTGTTGCAAAATTAGAGAAGGACTATGGTAGAAACTTATCTATAATCACAAAATCTGATTGAACGAACTGAACAATAGGTGTATAAAAAAATCTAATGAAAATTGTATCCGGAACTAACAACCCTATTTTAAGCAAAGAAATTTCAAAACACCTTAAAACTAAACTTGTTAATAGTAATATTAGAAGGTTTGCCGATTCAGAAGTCTATATTGAAATCAATGAAAATATGAGGGGTTCTGAAGTGTTTGTGATTCAAGGAACTTCTTATCCAGCGAATGATAACATCATGGAATTGCTGGTTTGTATAGATGCGCTAAGACGAGCTTCTGCAAAAAACATAACTGCTGTTCTGCCCTACTATGGATACGCAAGACAAGACCGAAAAGTAACACCACGATCACCTATAAGTGCAAAACTTGTTGCAAACTTAATTACAAATGCAGGTGCCAATAGAGTTTTAACTCTTGATCTTCATGCAAACCAAATACAAGGTTTTTTTGATATCCCGGTAGATAATCTTTTTGCAGCCCCTATTTTTGTTAAAGATATAAAAAAAAATATTAAATCTAAAAGCCTGGTGTGTGTAGCTCCAGATGTTGGAGGTGTAGAAAGAGCGAGGGCTTTGGGTAAAAGACTAAATGCGGAACTTGCAATCATTGATAAAAGAAGATCTGGACCTGGAAAGTCTGAAGTTATGAATGTTATAGGAGAAGTGAAAGGCAAAACTTGCATTATCATAGATGACCTTGTTGATAGCGGTGGTACAATTTGCAATGCAGCTAAGGCTCTAATTGAGAAGGGGGCAAAAGAAGTGTACGCCTATGTTGTTCATGCAGTTTTAAGTGGAGATGCAGTTAAAAAAATACAAAAATCCAAAATAAAGCAATTTGTAGTTACAAATTCTATTGATAATAAGCAAAAAACAAAGGGTTCTAAAATCAAAATTATAAGTGTTGCCTCCCTATTGGGAGAGGCTATCAACAGAATATCTGAATCCAGGTCTGTTTCTAAGTTATTTAAATAATATAAAAGACAATATTTTAATAAACAAATCTTGAGTTTATTCTCTCATTGTTATACAACCTGCTTTCTTATGGAAAATAATTTAACCAGTCTCGAAGCCAATATCAGAGAAACAAAAACAAAATCCGATATTAAAAAACTAAGGATTGATGGCTTTGTACCTGGAGTTCTTTATGGAGAGGTTGAATCAAATTTAAAATTAACGGTTAAAAAAAATGCTTTAGAAAAGTTATTAAAAATAGGTAACTTTATGAGTACAGTTATTGACGTTAAAGTAGCAGGCAAGGAATATAAAGTTTTGCCAAGGGATATAGAATTTAACAAATTAACCAACCAGCCTATTCATGTAGATTTTCAAAAAATATCCGCTGGAACAAAAGTTATTGTTTGGATACCAGTAAAATTTATAAATGAGAGTATTTGTCCAGGTTTAAAAATGGGTGGTGTTCTAAATATAGTAAGAAGAAAAGTTGAATTAAATTGTCCAGCAGATCAGATTCCTGCAGAACTAGTTTGTGATCTTGGGGAAAAACAACTTAATGAAAGTATTCATATTTCATCCATCAAACTACCTGATAATGTAAAGCCCACAATTTTAGATAGAGATTTCACTATTGCGACTGTAGCAGCTCCTACGGTTGTTAAAGAACCTGAGCCGGCTGCAGCAGCTGAAGGTGAGGCAGCAGCTGAAGGTGTGGCAGCGACGGCTGGAGAAGGTGCTGCTGAAAATAAAGATGCGAAACCTGAAGAGGATAAAGCAAAAGCGCCTGCCGACAAAAAGAAATAGTAGATGTTCTTATTTGTAGGTCTAGGAAATCCGGATCCTAAACACAAAAATAATCGTCACAATATTGGCTTTATAATTATCGACAGCTTAAACAAAAGATTCAATCTCTCTAAACAAAAACCAAAGTTTAAAGGCCTGCTAACAAATGGTGAAATAAATAATCAAAAATTAATTTTAGTAAAGCCATTAACTTTTATGAACAATTCAGGAACCTGCATTAGAGAGATTCAAGATTACTACAAAATTATTCCAAAAAATGTCTTTGTATTTCATGACGATTTAGATTTAGAAATTGGAAAAATAAGATGTAAAGTTGGAGGGTCGAGCGGTGGGCACAATGGCATTAAATCTATTGAAGATGCTATAGGTCCTAATTTTTATAGAATCAGAGTGGGTATTGGACATCCAGGTGAAAAAAAATTAGTGGATAGTCATGTTCTTAACGATTTTACTGATGAAGAAACTGAAGTTATTGACATGTCTGTTCAAAAACTTTTAGATAATGTGCATCTCTTAATTGAAAGAGATCTAGATAACTTTTCGAGCAAAAGCAATATTTAATGAGCTTTAAAGTTGGCATCGTAGGTCTTCCAAATGTTGGGAAGTCAACCATGTTTAATGCTCTTACCAAATCAAAAAATGCAGAGGCAGCAAACTTTCCTTTTTGCACAATAGAACCAAATGTTGGAGTGGTTTCTGTCCCTGATGAGCGTATTGAAAAAATAAGTAAAATTGCCATCTCTAAAAAAACTATACCAACACTTATTACCTTTGTTGATATTGCAGGGTTAGTAGCTGGTGCCTCTAAAGGCGAGGGTTTGGGTAATAAATTTTTATCTCATATTAGGGAAGTGGATGCCATAGTTCATCTTCTACGCTGCTTTGAATCAGATGAAATTCAAAATGTTAACAAAACAGTAGATCCTGTGAGAGATTTTGAAATTATTGAAACAGAATTAATGTTGGCAGATTTAGAATCATTAGAAAAAAGGATTGGGAAGAAAAATAAAAACGTTGTTGAAAATGAAGATCTTAATAGATTGCTAGAGCAAGCTTACGCGCTACTAAAAGATGGAAAAAATCCCTATAGCCTAAGGAATGATTTTGATTCTAAAATTATTAATAGTGCATCTATCTTAACACTAAAACCAAAGATAATTGTTTGTAACACTGGAGAAGAGAGCATTGTAAGTGGAAATCAATATACAAAATTAATTGAAGAGCATTTTAAGGGAGAGCAGATTGTCAATATATCTGCAGAGATTGAACAGCAAATCACTGAGCTTGGAGATTCGGAAGCATCAGAATTTATGAAAGATTTGAATATCCAAGAAACAGGATTGGATCGAGTAATCAGATCAAGCTATAAGGCTCTCGACCTTAGTACCTATTTTACTGCGGGGCCAGAAGAAACTCGTGCGTGGACCATTCCCACTGTCTGTAAAGCTCCTGATGCTGCTGAAGTTATACATACTGATTTTAAAAAAGGTTTTATTAAAGTAGAAACTATTGGCTATGAAGATTTTATACAATGTAATGGAGAATCTGGGGCTAGAGACAAAGGTAAATTAAGAATTGAAGGAAAAGACTACTTGGTTAAAGATGGAGATGTTTTACACTTTAGGTTCAATACGTAACCAAATCTTCTTTTTAATTAAATAAACTAGAATAGTTAAAATTAATAAATAAATTACAGATTTAAACCCCAACTCTTTTCTTATTTCTAGATGTGGTTCCGCGGCCCAAGTAAGAAAACTAACAACATCTTTTGCCATTTGTTCCTGGCTAGCTTTGGTCCCGTCAGTATACTCAATAACTCCCTCGCTCAAGGGGTTTGCCATTCGTATTTTGTTACCTATCATATATTTATTATAATACACACCCTCTTCTAGCTTGATATTTTCTGGAGTTTTTTCTTCATAGCCCATCAATACAGAGTAGATATAATCAGAACCTCCTGGTCTAGCTTTTGCTAAGACAGACATGTCTGGTGGATATGCTCCGCCATTGGCAGATCGTGAAGCATTTTCATTAGGATAAGGACTTGCAAATCTATCAGATGGCTTTCCAGATCGTTGGAACATTTCTCCATCATTGTTTGGGCCATCTGTAACTTCAAATTGTGATGCAATGGCTTTTACCTCTTCCGCTGTAAACTCTGGGCCACCCTTTTCTGCCAAATTTCTATAACTCAACAAACTCATTGAGTGACAAGAGGCACACACTTCTTTGTAGACTTGATAACCTCTTTGAAGGGAAGCTCTATCAAATTTACCAAAAAAACCATTAAACGACCAGTCAGGCTTTAAAAGTTGAACATTAGATTCTTTAGAAAAAGAAACATTTGAAATTAAAACAAAAATTACAATAAGAGTAATTGACTTAAATTTTAAGAAAAATAATTTCATATGCTATCTATTAAATAATTTAATAGTTTTTATCTTTCCCTGCTTCTTCCACTCTTCAAATTCATGAATACTATCTGGCATTGGCAAGGGTTTTTCAATTAAAGAAACTAGAGGTGCCAGTATTAAAAAAAATGCGAACCAAAAAGCAGTTCCTATTCTACCTATAACTAAATAAATTCCCTCTGCTGGCGCTCCCCCAATATACATTAGGACAAAAAAATCTAGAACAAACAAAAATACACACTGTTTCCATATGGGTCTAAAAACACTAGATCTAACTTTGCTAAAATCTAACCACGGTAATAATCCTAGTATTGCAATACTGCTAACCATCGCAATAACTCCCATCAACTTGTCAGGTATGCTTCTCAAAATTGCATAAAAAGGGAGAAAATACCATTCTGGTACGATGTGGGCTGGAGTCACCAATGGATTGGCGGGTATATAATTGTCTGGATGACCTAAATAATTTGGTGCGTACATCATGACCGCAACAAATATTAACAAAAACACTAACATTCCAACTAGATCCTTGCTCGTCGTAAATGGAGAAAAAGAAACTGTGTCTCTTGTGTCCTTCGGTTCTATTCCTGATGGATTGTTAGAACCAACAATGTGAAGAGCAATGACATGAAAAGCAACTACACCAACTATTAAAAATGCAATTAGCCAATGCAATACATAAAATCTGTTTAATGCAGCATCTCCAACAGAGTAGTCTCCCCATAACCATGTGACTACTGACTCACCTACTAAAGGAATTGCGGAGAAAAGATTTGTTATAACGGTAGCTCCCCAATAGCTCATTTGTCCCCACGGCAAGGTATATCCGAGAAAAGCTGTTGCCATCATTAAAAAAAATATTACAATTCCAATTAACCACATTAACTGGCGAGGCTCTTTATAAGATCCATAGTACAATCCTCGGAAAATATGAAGATACACAGCAATAAAGAAAAAGGAAGCTAGGTTCATATGAGCATAGCGAATTAGCCATCCAAAATTTACATCTCTCATAATTTTTTCTACTGAATCAAAAGCGTATTTTGCGTCAGGCTTATAATGCATTCCCAGACTTAAACCCGTCACTATCAAAAGTATTAAACAAATCGTTAAAATTCCACCGAAACTCCAAAAATAACTCAAGGATTTTGGAACTTGAAAGTCTAAATATTCGTGCTTAAACATTCTAATGATAGGGAGTCTATTGTCTATCCAGCCTGTAACACCGGTAAAGGGTGAGCCACCAACTTTGTTTGTGTGAACTGGTTTGTATTGTTGATTTGGTTTTTCAGAGCTCATTTAAAAAGTATTAACCTATTTTTATCTTATTATTACTAACAAATTCGTATTTGGGAACTTCTAAATTGGTCGGAGCTGGACCTTTTCTAATTCTTCCTGAAGTATCGTAATGCGATCCATGGCATGGACAGAACCATCCATTATATTCTCCTTTACCTCCAATGGGTACGCACCCTAGGTGTGTACACACTCCAACAACAACCAACCACTCTGATTTTTTAACTCTATCTTTATCTTCTTGAGGATCCATCAGATCTTTCATGTTTGTTTGTTCAGCTTTTTGAATTTCTTCTTTCGTTCTTCTCTTAATAAATACTGGCTTTCCTCTCCAGAGAACTGTTATTTCTTTACCCTCTTGTATATTTGAAATATCAACTTCTATAGAAGCAAGTGCCTTCACTGAAGAGTCTGGATTCATTTGAGATATAATAGGCAGCACACCAGCTCCTACCCCCACTGCCCCAACAGTTGCGGTTACAGTTGTTAAAAAATCTCTTCTTGTAGACGTATCTTTATTGTTTTTTTTGCTCATTTTTAAATAGTATAATTCATGTATATATGAAAAATTAATAATATAGTTCTATAGCCACGATGACGCATAATAACAAAAATAATGATTAATATTGCTCTTTATCAACCAGATATACCACAAAATACCGCTGCAATTATCCGAATCTGCGCTTGTTTTGATATCAATTTAGAAATTATAAAACCGTGTGGGTATTTTTTTGACAAAAAAAAACTGGATAGAATTTATTTAGATTATTTGGATATTTGCAACCTGCGATTTTATGAATCGTATAATGATTTTTTTTCAAAAAAAAAGGATACTAGGTTAATTTTACTAACAACCAAGTCTAATAGTAATTATACAAAATTTTTATATAAAAAAAATGATACGTTGGTTTTTGGAAAAGAAAGTGCTGGAGTTCCAGAGAAAATACATAATAGTATTCAAAATAAACTTACAATAAAAATGAATAAAAAAACAAGATCATTTAATATAGCGTCATCTGTTGCAATTGTAGCCTCTGAAGCTTTAAGGCAAATTAATTTATAAAATGAACTCTATTCATTTAAGAAAAAAAAATACCACCAAATGGTTTAGGAACTTGAGAAATTTAATTTGTAAAGATTTTGAGTATTTTGAAAATAAAAATGCAAAAAAGAAAGTAAAATTTACTAGATCTAAATGGAAGAAATCTAAAATCAAATCCGAGGGCGGGGGAGAAATATCAATACTCAGAAATGGAAATATTTTTGAAAAAGTGGGCGTTAATATTTCTGTAGTTAATGGTCGCTTTGATAAAAATTTTAAAAACAAAATTCCAGGAACTAAAAAAAGTTCTAAATTTTGGGCATCGGGAATTTCGGTTGTTGCCCATTTTCAAAATCCCAAAATACCTTCTTTGCATTTTAACACTCGTTACATTATTACATCCAAAGAATGGTTTGGGGGAGGTATGGATGTTACACCCTGCATAAAAGATGATAAACAAAAAAAATATTTTCATCAAGAATTAAAGAAAATGTGTTCCAATCATAACAAGAACTATTACAAGCTTCATAAACTAAATTGTGATAAATATTTTTTTTTACCTCATAGGAATGAACCTAGGGGTGACGGTGGAATTTTTTATGATTATCTAAACTCAGATTGGGAAAAAGATTTTTTATATACAAAAGATGTAGGAAAAGTTTTTTTAAAAATAGCTAAAAATATTATTCAAAAAAAAATGAAACAAAAGTGGACAAAGAAAGATAAGGGAAAACAACTTATAAAAAGAGCAAGATACGCTGAATTTAATTTGTTGCATGATCGTGGCACAAAATTTGGTTTATCTACGGGTGGAAATATTGAGGCAATATTTATGTCTTTACCGCCTCTGGCTTCGTGGTAATAATTAGTCATAATGGAAAAAGAACCTATAACGCTTCAAGGACTTGAAAAGATTAAGTCTGAACTTGATGAGAGAAAGCATACGACTAGGTCTAAAATAGTTATGGCGATTTCTGAAGCTAGATCTCATGGAGATTTAAAAGAAAATGCTGAGTATCATGCTGCAAAAGAAGAACAGGGTTTAAATGAAAAAAGGATTCAAGAATTGGAGACTTCGATTGCCATGGCTGAAGTAATAGACATTAGAAAAATTCCAAATGATAATAAGGTTATTTTTGCTAGCACAATCATAGTTAAAGATTTGGATAATGATAAAAAAAATACCTACAAGATAGTTGGTAGAGATGAGGCCGATGTAAAAAATGGTCTAATCTATTACAAATCTCCTCTTGGTCGTGGCTTTATAGGAAAAAATAAAGAAGATTTTGTTGTTATAGAAACCCCTTCCGGTGAAAAAAACTTTGAAATTTTGGATGTTAAATATATTTAACTATTTTGAGAATTTTTTATTCCACTGTTAATCATATAAATTTACAATGCTGTTAAAGTCTGGATAAATATATGAAAAAAAATCCTTAATCAGTGAGTTTTTTTCAATTTTTAACTTTGGATTGATTGCAATTATTTTTTTTAATTCAGTTTTTAATCTATTTTGGGATAAATTTTTAATATTATCTTTATTTTTAAAAATCTGCTCTAATACATAAGGATCATGTTCGTAACTAGAGTAGGAATAAAAAAATCTCAGATATCTTAAGGCTCTGACACAATCTTCCTTAATACTAATTTTTGCATTTTTTATAAATTTAATTTTACCATTTATTAAATCTTCTTTACCATTATGTGGATCGAATAATTGAAAACCTTCATTGCTTTTTGTATTTAATTCACAATAAATAGCATTTATTGTGAAATCTCTTCGTTGAGAATCTAATTTCCAGTCTTTGATAAATTCTATTTTAGCATATCTTCCATCTTGCAATAAATCTTTTCTAAGAGTCGTAATTTCAAACAAATAATTATTAATATAGGCAGTTACAACTCCAAAATTAATTGCTTTAATATTAGTTTTAATGTTTTCATTTTCTAATATCTTAACAATTTCTTGAGGTGGGAAACTAGTTGCTAAATCTATGTCTTTTATTTTATGGCCTAAAATTAAATCACGTACACATCCACCGACAAACTTTGTGGAACTATTTTCTTCGCTACCCGATGGATTTAGGAGTTTGTAAATTTTAACTGCTTCTGGAATGTTGCTTATAATATTTAGCATACAAAATGGCTGGGGCTCCAGGGATCGAACCTGGGATGGCGGTATCAAAAACCGCTGCCTTACCGCTTGGCTAAGCCCCAATATATCTAGTTATGTAATTGTTTTCGTCTTTGCTGTCCAATAACTTCTGTAACGGGTTTTAACCAATTTTTCACATTTTAAAAGGGTTTTTTTACTCTTGAAAATAGCAAAACAACAAGACCCACTACCTGTCATTTGCACAAAATCACACATTTTTTGTTTTTTCAAATAGTCAATTATATGTCCTATTCTAGGATTAATTTTTTTGGCAGCATACACAAGATCATTGTTTGCGGTACGAAAATATTCATGAATATTTTTTTTTATTCTTTGTTGAGTTTTTTTAATACTGAATGTTTTGCTAAATGATTTATTTTTTTGATAAATAGTTTTTGTAAAGTTAGGTTTGTTCGGGTAGATCAGTAAAACGTTCAACCTAAATTTGTATTTAAAAATATTTGTTCTCTCGCCATAATGGGAAATAAACTTAGGATATTTATTTAAAAATATTCTAGAATCAAATCCTATTTTATTTAGAATTTCTAATAAATTTTTTTTTTTTACATTTAAATTAAATTTTTTTATCAGAAATAATAGTATAATAACAGCGTTGGACGAGCCCCCACCTAGTCCAGATCCTACTGGAATATTTTTTTTCACTTTAATAATAAAATTTTTATTTCTTATTTTTTCATTAATATTTTGCAATGAAGACAAGGCGGTAATTATTGAATTGTCATGTGAAGATATTGTTTTAGAAAATTTTCCCAAAAAAGTTATTTTTGTTTTTTTGGCCAAGGTTTCTTTAATAGTAATTTCGTCATATAGGCCAATCAATGAAACAAGGCTTTCAATTAAATGGTATTTATTTGGTACTTTTTTAAGAACTCTGAGATGAAGATTTATTTTAGCAGGAGATTTTAGTGTAGTTTTTTTAATTAATACCATTTAATATTTTTTCTTTTATTTTAACTTTTCTGTCTTTTTCAAGCGACTGCAATTTGAGGGCATTGCTCCAGACATACTTTGCTTGTATTTTTTTATTATTCTTCCAGAGTACATCTCCATAATGATCATAAACTTCGGCTTCATTAGGAGCTTTTGTGTAAGCCAATTCCAATAACGACTCTGCTTTTTCAAAATTATTTAGTAAATAATGAGCCCAACCCAAAGAGTCTATTACATATCCATGCTCCCATTTACTTATATCAACAGCTTCCTCTAATAGTTGAAGCGCCTTGTTATAATATATGCCTCTTTCCAGCCAGCTGTATGCCATATAATTCAATACTCGATATTCTTTTGGTGACTGCTTTAAAGATAGTATAAAATCCTTGTCTGCAAGAGACCATTGCTTCAAACGTTCCTTACAAATACCCCTTGAGTAATAAAACCTCCAATCCAAATCTTTTTGATTTGCATACTTTTCTGCTTGATCATAATAACTAATGGCCTGGTTATAATCCTTGATAGATCGGTAATAGTCTCCCATATTCATTAGCTTAGAAAAATGAAAGTGCTTATTTTCTGACAAATATTTTATTAAATTTTTTAGAACAGGCTCATTTTTTTCTGTCAAATTATCCTGGTCAAAAGATAATTTATTAAAATTTACATACCAATAAAATTCTCCCCCCAAGTTAGAAATGCTTTGAGAAAGCTTTTCATCAAAGCTTAAGCTCTGCTTTGAAATAAGTTGATTTTCAAAAATTAATAATTTATTTGAAATAAAAGATGGGTTTAAATAATTAGATAAAGAAAAAAATAATTTAGACAGGCTTACTTGACCCTGCTGTTGAAATAAATTTGAAAATAAATATAAAAGTTCAGAAATTCCATGGTTAATGTTTGCCGATTCATAAGAACCTCTGAAAAAAGACAAATTATTGTCTGTTAAGGCCACATAACTCTGCTTAGTTAATAAATTATTCGGATTAATTTTTAATTGATTTTCAATTACTCGCTTAGCTTCATCAATTTTATTTTTTTCTACAAGGTAAATGACATGAAAAAAATGATAACGGCCTAACTGGTTTTTGCTTAGAATTTCTTTGCTTGCTTTTAAATACAAGTCATTATTTTCAACATGCCCATACAGAAGTAAGCTTTGAATTAACTTTATATTAAGAAATGATGTCTCAAAACTATTAATTTTTTTTTCTTGATTGGTTTCATTGGATAGTGACACATTAAGCCATAACTGGACATAGTTCGTCAACTCTTTGAATAAAACATTATTTGTTTTAATTGATTTGAATTTTTTTTTAGCAAGAAAATAATTTCTGCTATTAATTAAGTGAACACCTTCTATAAATTGAAATAAAAAAGTTTCTTTTTGAGAAGGATCGAGTCTAACAATCAATTTGTTGGCGCTATCTATTTTTCCATCCACAACTAGAGAGAAGATGTATTGTGAATTATAGTCTTCATGCACTGCAGAAAGTGATTGGGCTTTAGAAAAGTGTTTATTAGCTTCGCTAAATTTGTCACTATTTAGCATTATCGATCCTTTTAAGTAGGACGAAATTTTATCATTCGTTATATAACCACTTGTAGCAGAATATATTGATGCATTAAGAGAAGTAGGGTTAAATACAATGCAAATTATTAAAAATATGAATAAATTATTTAATCTATAAGTCATGTCTACTAAAAATTCAAAAAACTACTCTAACGAAAGTGTTAAAGAATATTACCACTCAACAGGACTGTATGACAGTATAATTTATAAAAAAAATAAAACTAATCAAAACCTATCAAAAGAGGAGATAATTGAAAGCCTTCTCCTAAAAAACAAAAAGCTTTCTAATAAAGTTACTGGAACTAATAAAAAAATAATTTTATCAAATAAAAATTACAAATCTAAAATTATGGTCTTGGGAGATATGCCTAGCCAGAAAGATATAGATAATAATGAATTATTTTCTGATGATTCTGGAGAACTTCTTACAAAAATGTTAGGTGCAATTTCTATTGATTCTAGTCAAGTATATTTAGCAAATATCATTCCTTTTTACTTAACAAAAGAAGAGGGTAAAAATATAAAAAAATACAATTCCCTTTTAAGAAAAATTGTACATGAACATATATCTGCCATTAACCCTGAAACGATATTGTTGCTTGGCTCATTCGCTCTACAAACTTTATTTGGAGAAGAATATTCTATTGCAAAAAATCGTGGCCAGTGGCTTTCTTACTCTGCTGCGAACAATTCTATTAACATCATTCCTTCTTTTCATCCTACTTTTTTAATTAAGCAACCAAGTCAAAAGAAAAAATCCTGGGAGGATTTGCAGGAGCTCCAAAAAAAATTAAATAATGCTTAATTTTAAAAGAGAACTACAAATTTCTAATAATATTATAGGAGTAGACGAAGTTGGGAGGGGTCCATTGGCTGGTCCTGTGGTTGCTGCAGCTGTAATACTTAACCCAGATATTTGCTTAAAAGAAATTAACGATTCAAAAAAAATTTCAAAAAAAAGGAGAGATAAAGTATTTTTTAAAATAATAAATCATTCAAAGTTTGCGATAGGGTTTTCTAGTGTTGAAGAAATTGAAAAGTATAATATTTTACAAGCATCTTTAACGGCAATGAAAAGAGCTGTAACTAGTTTAGGTATATTGAAATCAACTATATTAGTAGATGGCATTCATAGCTTTGATAAGAAAAATAAAAAAATTCTAACATTTGTTAAAGGTGACGAGCAATTTCCATCTATTGCTGCTGCATCAGTTTTAGCAAAGGTAATCAGAGATAACTATATGTGCATTCTTGCAAAAAAATACAAAAGGTATGGATGGGAAAAAAACTCAGGATACGGAACTTCAGAACACATGGGGGCCATGAAAAAATTTGGTCTTACCCCGCTTCATAGAAAAAATTTTGCACCTGTCCACAAGATGTTGTTAAATAAATAAAAAAGACACTAATTGTACGCATTGGCAAATTGACTTTATTTGGACTTTGGAGTCTATTCTACTTATAGTTGAATATGAAAAACTCTAAAACTCCATACAAAAATAAGATTGTTCAGGGAAATTCTATTGAAATTCTCAAAAAAATTCCAGATGAAACTTTTGATTTAGTTTTTGCAGACCCTCCATACAATCTTCAGTTAGATAAAAACCTTGAAAGACCTGATAACAGCAAAGTAGATGCTGTGGACGATCAATGGGATCAGTTTTCATCCTTCAAAACTTACGACCTATTTACCAATCAGTGGCTGAAAGAATGCAGAAGAGTATTAAAAAAAAATGGCACTATCTGGGTCATAGGAAGCTATCATAATATTTTTAGGGTGGGAAAGGAAATTCAGGATTTAAACTTTTGGATTTTAAATGATGTTGTTTGGAATAAAAGAAACCCAATGCCAAATTTTAAAGGAACACGTTTTACTAATGCCCATGAAACATTGATTTGGGCAGCAAAAGAGCAAAAGTCAAAATATACTTTTAATTACAATTCGTTAAAATGTTTCAATGACGATAAGCAACTTCGTTCTGATTGGGAATTGGCTATATGCAGTGGAAATGAAAGGTGTAAAAAAAATGGAACTAAAGCACACAGCACTCAAAAACCTGAAGCATTACTCTACCGTGTAATACTATCCACAACAAATAAAGGCGATTTAATTTTAGATCCTTTTTTTGGTACTGGAACTACAGGCGCCGTAGCGAAGAAATTGGGAAGAAATTTTTTGGGAATAGAAAAAGAAAAAAAATATATTGAAGTAGCTAAAAAAAGAATTGATAAAATTAGACCTATAGAAGAAGAGTACCTAAAAACAATTCAAAAAAAGCGTAATGAAAAAAGAATTCCTTTTGGAATGCTCGTTGAAAGTGGAATTATAGAACCTGGCATTAGTCTCTATGATAACAAAAAAAAATATACAGCAAAAGTTATGGCTGATGGAAGCATTGGCTGTAAAAATATTACTGGTTCCATTCATAAGGTGGGGGCAGAATTGGAAGGCGCACCATCATGTAACGGCTGGTCTTACTGGCATTTTAATATTGAAGGAAAACTTCAACCAATCGATTTATTGAGACAAAAAATTAGATCAAAAGCTAATTTTTAAATTTATAATTATAAATTTTTCCAAAATAAAATTTACTTATCATTGGGTACTTGCAAATAATTTTAATTAAAACATTTCTCACTGTCTTTAAAAAAGAATTGCTTAAGTGATAAATAAATAAATTTCTGTAGGATTTGGATGAAATCATTTCTACCCTGCTAGCTCTAATAGATTTAAAATGACTAATGTTTAAAATGTTTTTTTCAAACATTTGAGCAAGACAAAAAGAATCTTCTATAGCTTGGGCAGCACCCTGCGCATGAAAGGGGGGCATGGCATGAGAGGCATCTCCTATTATAAAAACTTGATCTTGTCCGAAGTTAATAGTTGGACGATGATAAATTGGCCATTTATAAACATTACTTGCAGAAGAAATTATTTTCTTTATTTCGTCATTTGCATTGTTAGAGATGCCCAAAAGCTCTTCCGAACTAGAAGCGGAGCTATAATCACTAGATAAAGAATTGGAATTGCTTGCAAATATTGAAGTAAAACTAAAATCACCACTTTTATTAATAGGATAAAAAACAAAATGCCTATTGTTTCCTAAAAAAAGATCAACATTTTTAGTTGTGCCTGAGTCGTACCCCCTAATAACACCGCGATAGGCTAATGCATTTATTTTTTTTAATGAGTTCTCCCATGCCTTATTTCCAAATCTTGAAAAAATACCATCCGCAACTATGATAACATCAAACTTTTCATCTAATTTATTTGAACAATGAATTGTATTGTTTTGTATTGAAATAACCTCTTCATGATATACTTCTATTTTTTTCTTCAACTCACTTAATAAAAAAGTAATTAGATGATTTCTATCTAGGGAAACATATTCTTCTTTATCGTTGTTAAAATAGTTTATATTTAGTTCAGCAATTTTATTTTTGTTTTCATACTGAAAAATATTTACTTTGTGCACTTCACTGAACTTCCCAGTATCTATCTGGTTGAAGTTAATTTTATTCAAAATTCTTCTTGCATTATTAGAAATCTGAATGCCTGTTGCAGGCTTGATGGTGAATTCTTTTTTTTCAAAAATTTTTATTTTAAATCTACTACTATCTTTTAAAAAGTTGGCAAAAACTAATCCTGCAACTCCTCCGCCAACGATTCCAATTGTAATTTTATTTTTCATGATTGCTAGATACTTGTAAAAGTTTTTTAGCTAAAGTGGAAATAGTAAATTTTTTAATATCTTTCTGCCCCAACCAAAAATACTTTGTTTTATTAAAAATAACATTACTCAATGAAATAACTTTTATATGCATTAAAAAATTAGACATTTTATACTTCACCAAAGGTGCCGATGATGAGCTGATCAAGCCTTTTTTAAAAACTTTATTTATAGTGGCATTATGCTTGTTGGTAGCAACTTCCACCAAAGGTAGGTTCACAAGTCCTTGGAGAAAATTAAATTTTTTATTGAATGAAAATAAAATTTTATTATTTTTGGTAATAAAAAAAGCATTAAAATATTTTATTTGATAAGATTTTTTTTTAGCCCGATCCTTAAATGTATTTTTTTTAAAAGATATACAATGTGATTTAATTGGACATTTTGTGCAACCTGGTCTTGTAGGAAGGCACAATAATGCGCCCAACTCCATAATTCCTTGCATTAATTCACTAGAACCTTTTTTTACCTTCATTGAGTTTAATTTTTTTTCAATACTAAGAAGCAATTTTTTATTGTGCTTCAGATTAAAAACTCTAGAAATAACCCTTTTTACATTTCCATCTATTCCAATAAAAGATTGATCTTTTGCTATTGAAAGAATAGCCGACGCTGTGTAATCCCCTATCCCTGGCAAATTTTTTAGATCTGAAAAAGAATCTGGTAGCTTGCCATTATGTTTTTGGAGCACTAATTTTGCAGTCTGGTGTAAATTTCTCGCTCTACGATAATAACCAAGGCCCTCCCATAACTTCAGCACACTCGTAATACGAGATTTTGAAAGAGCCTTAATAGTTCTAAATTTTTTATAGAACTTATTAAAATAAGGTACGACTGTGGATACTTTGGTTTGTTGAAGCATAAACTCGCTCAACAACACCTTATAATCCCTATCTGAACTGCTGGTATAGCTTCTCCAGGGTAAGCTTCTTTGGTGTTTTTTATACCAAGAGATAATTTTTTTTGATATTGTTTGGCCCATATCCATTCATGAATAAATTTAATCAATACAAAGTATATCAAGGATTAAAGCCAATCAAATCGGTTCTTCCAAAAGGTATTCGTAAATTAATTTCTTCTCACCAAAATTCTTTTGATGATCTTAAGTCAAAATGGAATACCATTGTTGGGAACGAAATAGCCCTGCTTTGCAAGCCTGATAAATTAAAGCAAAGTTCTATAAACAATGAAAAAGTCTTATTCCTAAAAGTTCCAAAAGAGCATATTATCGAAATTGACTATTCTAGAGACTATATTGTTGAAAAAACCAATTCATATTTTGGCTATAGCTTTATTAACAAGGTAATTATTAACTCTTTTAAGGTTAGTAAAGCCAAAAATGATACTGTAAACAAAGCCCCTATCTTAAATGAAAAATTATCAAAAAAAATAAAATTAATAAAAAATGAAAAACTTCAAAATGCATTTAATGAATTTTTTAAAAATGATAAATAAATTACTCAAAATTACATTGGTTTTATTTGCTTTTTCAAGTCCGGTATTAGCGAAACAAGATTCGGGTCACCTAATTGGGGAAAGAAATGCCAATATAACAATTGAAATATTTGCATCAATGACATGCCCATATTGTGCAAAAGTACATTTAGAGGTTCTTCCGGGTATCATTGATAATTTCACTAAGAATGGAAAGGCTAAAGTTATTTTAAAAGATTTTCCATTAGATCTCGCTGCTTTGAACGCTGCCAAAATATCAAAATGTGTTGCGACCGATAGCGTGCTTAAATTTCATGATGCTATTTATTCTAAGCAATCAGAATGGATGCGCGGCAATAACATTGATGAGGTTAATATAAAAATAAAAAAAATTGCTTCTAGTTTTGGAATTGACGACAAGCAATTTGAATCTTGTTTGGCCAATAAAGATAATGAGGAGATGGTTTTAAAAAGTAGAATTGAAGCAAAAAATCTTCACGATATTAACTCAACTCCCACTATTATAATCAATAATAAAAAATACACAGGAAATTTCTCTATTAAAGATATTTCCAAATATATAAATAAAATAAAATAAAATATGAAATTTAAACAGCTCGAGGTGATAGGGTTTAAGTCTTTTGCAGACAAAACTTCTTTTTATTTTGAGGATGGTCTAACCGGAATAGTAGGACCAAATGGTTGTGGAAAATCAAATATAGTTGAGGCTTTAAGGTGGTGCATGGGAGAAACTTCGGCAAAGAGTTTGCGGGGTTCTGGCATGGAAGATGTCATCTTCTCTGGAACTACCTCTAGGCCATCTAAAAACTTGAGTGAAGTAGCTTTAAAATTAGAAAATGACAATAGACTTCCTCAATTTAAAGATATGCCAGAAATTGAGGTCAGGAGAAAAATAGAAAAAGATAAGGGTTCAAAATATTTTTTGAACGGAAGAGAGGTTAGGGCAAAAGACGTGCAAATTCTTTTTGCAGATCTTTCAACGGGGCCTCATTCTCCTTCCATGGTTAGTCAAGGAAGAGTTGGCTCCTTGGTAACAGCAAAGCCAACAGATCGAAGAGCAATTTTAGAGGAAGCCGCTGGAATCGGTGGTCTACATGTAAGAAGGCATGAAGCAGAGCTTAGGCTTACGGCAGCAGAAAATAATTTGAAAAAAGCTGATGACATTATGAAGCAAATTGAAAACCAGCTTAAGAACTTATTAAAACAAGCCGAGGAGGCTACCAAATATAAGGACATGTCCAATAACATTCAAAGTCTGGAAGCAAAATTAGTTTATTTTCAGTCTCAAGAAATTGAAGGTTCAATTCTTGGCGCTCAAGAAGAACTTAGTGAAGTAGAAGATGAAATCAGTGCTGTTAATATTGATAAAAACTTTAATGAAAATGCCCTTAAAGAAGAGGGTAAAGAAATTAAGCCTCTTAGAGATGAAAATGCTGAACTCAATACAAAACTTCAAAGATTAAATTTAGAATTCGAGCAAATTAGTGAAGAAGAAAATAGGGCTAAAAATGAAATAGAGAAAATTAAGAAGGAAATTAAGCAGATTAATATTGATATTGATAGAGAAAAACAAATTGTAAATGATGCAACTTCTAATGAAAAAAGATTGTCGGCTGAGAAAAATGACATTTTAGAGATAAATCAAAATTCTTCTGAAATAGAGGAAAAAGCAAATAACTCGTATCAAGAATCTTTAAAAGAACTTAACCAAGAGCAAGATCTTTTAAATAAGCTATCAGATAAAATTTTTTCCCAAATTGGGGGGTTTGATTTTAACCTTATTAAAAACAAAACAGATCAACTTTCCTCTTCCATTAAAGAGGTGGCCCTAAGATTGAAAAAGCTATCAGGAGAAAATGACGAGTTAGATTCTGGGGCAATTAAAAATCGTATTGATGAAATTCAAAATGAATTTATAAAAATGGAGGATTTGGCAGATAAAATTAATTTTGATCTTGAGGCAGCAGCTCCACAAGCTAACTTAAATTCAGACACAACAAATGCCCTTAAAAATGAATTTATTGAAAAAATAAAAACTATTTCTGAGCTGCAGGAAAAATATGCTTCTAGATTAAGCAAATACGAATCTATTAAGCAAGAAGCAACAAAAAGAAAGGGGCGACTAAGCATTATTGAAAGTGAAATAAAAAACTGGATTGACCTAAAAGAAAACTCTGAAAAAAAATTTTTAGAATTAAATGAACGATTTAAAGAAAATGAAAATGCCTTAAGCCTTGAAGAGGCAAAGCCAGGAAGTATTGCTGAAAAAAAAGGTACCTACGTTCAGAATATTAAAAACATTGAAGAAGATATTCTACAAATAAATGAAAAGTTAACTTCTAAAGAAGATTCTGTTCAATCTATTAATCAAAAGTTATATGATATCAATACTACTGTTTTGGGAATTACGGAGAGAAAAGTTAGAGCTCAAACAATTATTGAGGGGCTTAAGGAAAAGAAAAAAGAAATAGAGCTAAAATCTTTAACTGATTTTAAACACCCAATTGCAGAACTGCCTACTTTTGCGGAGATTGACGTCGATGAGCAAGTCAAAACTAGTGAAATTGAGAATCAAATTCAAAAGTTAAAAGATCGAAGAGAAAGGATGGGTGCTGTTAATCTAAGAGCTGACAATGAGACACAAGAACTACAAGATCAAATAGATAGAATGATGAACGACCGAAAAGATTTAGTTCAAGGTATTCAAAAACTCAAGAGCTCTATTAATGACTTAAATGAAAAAGGAAGAGAAAGATTGTTAGATGCTTTTGAAAAAGTAAGCAGAAAATTTAACGATGTGTATACAAAACTTTTTGCTGGAGGAAATGCAAGATTGGAGTTAATAGAATCTGACGATCCTTTAGAAGCTGGCTTGGAGTTACTTGTAAGCCCTCCAGGTAAAAAACTACAGTCTATCACGTTACTTTCCGGAGGAGAGCAAGCACTTACTGCAATGGCTTTAATATTTGCTGTTTTCTTAATTAACCCTTCTCCAATTTGTATTTTAGATGAGGTAGATGCTCCATTGGATGATGCAAACGTAACTAGATTCTGCTCTCTACTAGATGAGCTATCGAGTGTTACTGACACAAAATTTGTAGTAATCACTCACCACGCTCTTACAATGTCTAGAATGAATAGATTGTACGGTGTTACCATGGCTGAAAGAGGCGTAAGCCAATTAGTAGCTGTCGATCTTGAAAAAGCAGAAGAAATGGTAGCTTAGGCCATTCAATGGCTTTTAAGATGAAAGACATCAAAGAGTTAGATTCAAAAATTAAAAACTTGAGCAAAAAGACAAGGAAAGTTGAATCTGAATCATCCTCCAGCTCTTCTCTTGGTATAGCAATGAAATTAAGTAGTGAAATGGTTGCTGCTGTTTTTGTCGCAAGTTTGATTGGTTATTACTTGGACAAATGGCTAGAAACAGAGCCATTTTTCTTAATTCTTCTTTTTTTTCTAGGGGCAATTACTGGAATTTTAAATGTTGTACGAACTTCTAAAATGATTAATAAAGAGTAAATTTTTTATATTTATGGCCGCAAACCCAATGAGCCAATTTGAAGTTTATTCAATTGGTCCCAAAATTCAAATAGGAAGCTTTGATCTTTCTTTTACTAATTCAAGCCTATTTATGGTCCTCACCGTATCAGTAATATCTTTGTTTTTCATCGCGGCTACTCAAAAAAAATCCTTGGTACCAAATAAAATGCAGCTTATTGCAGAGATGGCATTTGAGTTTGTTTCTAAAATGATAAGTGAAACTGCTGGAAAAGACGCAAGACCGTATTTTCCTTTCATTTTGAGTTTGTTTTTATTTGTTTTGGTTGCAAATTTGCTAGGAATGCTACCCTACTCTTTTACAGTAACAAGCCACATTATAGTGACTTTTGCATTGGCTTTTTTTATTTTCGTAGGAGTGACGCTAGTTGGATTTGCAAGGCATGGCATTTCCTACTTGAAACTTTTTGTACCTTCTGGAGTTCCTATTTTTTTACTACCACTGATTATTGTGATCGAAGTAATTTCGTATCTAAGTAGACCAGTGAGTTTATCCGTACGATTGTTTGCAAATATGATGGCAGGCCATACCATGCTTAAAGTGTTTGGGGGATTTGTTGTTAGCTTAGGTATTCTTGGTGGCTGGTTGCCGCTAGGTTTTGCGGTTGCTTTAACTGGCTTGGAATTACTAGTTGCGTTTATTCAAGCTTATGTTTTTGCAATATTAACGTGCATTTATTTAAATGATGCACTCAATTTACATCATTAACAAAGGAGGAAACAATGGAAGTAGAAGCAGCAAAAATGATCGGGGCAGGAATAGCCTGTATAGCATTAGCGGGAGCTGGATTGGGTATCGGAAATATTTTTGGTAGCTATCTATCTGCAGCAATGAGAAACCCATCTGCAGCACAAAAACAATTCCCTAATTTATTATTGGGATTTGCACTTGCTGAAGCAACTGGCCTATTTGGTTTGGTTGTTGCATTAATTATACTTTTCGCTTTTTAATTTTAGGCAATGGTTCAAATTTTATTATCATTATCTATTTTTTTTACCTCTGCTGCACAAGCAGCAGAGAAAGCGGGAATGCCTCAATTGGATCCTACCACTTGGTTTCCGCAGGTTTTTTGGCTACTTATTACCTTTGGTTTTTTGTATTTGATTGTAGAAAAAATAGTTTTTCCAAGACTATCTGATAGCATCGAACAAAGAAATGATCATGTAAGTGACAATATTGACGAAGCAAACTCCATTAAAGATCAAGCAGAAAAAAAATATCAAGAGTATTTAAGTCTTATATCCAATTCTAAGAAAGAAGCTCAGGACTTAATCAATGCTAACAAGCAAAGCTTGCAAAGTAATTTTGATAATAAAAAAAAAGAAATTGATAAAAAATTAGAAGAAAAAATGAAGGAAGTAAGTAAAGAAATTGATGACTTTAAAAAGAGCGCTGCCGGCAAGATTGGTAGTATTTCAACAGAAGTCGCAAAAGAATTGGTTAAAACAGTTTCTAAAATTGATACTAACAATGCTAGCGCAAGTAGCATAGTAGAAGAGGTATCTAAAAAATACTTGAAAGGCTTAAACTAATGGATTCAACATTTTGGGTAGGCATATCTTTCTGTTTATTTGTACTTTTGCTAGTTTATAAAAAAGTTCCAGGAATTGTTAATAATATTCTTGAGGGTAAAATTAAAGAAATCAAAAATAAAATAGAAGATGCCGAAAATTTAAAAAAAGAAAGCAATCATCTTCTTGGGAAGTACCAAAAACAACTAGACGAATCAAAAAAAGAATGTGAAGAAATTTTACAAAGGGCGTCAAAGATTAATGAGAATGAGAACTCTGTAATGGAAGAAAAAATGAATTCTATGATGGCTTTAAAAGAAAAAAATATTAATGAAAAAGTTAATCAAGCAAAAAATGGAGCAATTAAAGAAATGAAAAAAATAGCTACTATAATAGCTGTGGAGAGTGCTAAAAAAATTATCACTCAAACGATCGATAAGGAAAAAATAGATTCCATAAACTACGCAAGCATTCAGGAAAATTTAGAAAGTTTAAAAAAAGATATCTAACGACTTAGTTGTGAGATCCGTCGCAAAAAGGTGAATTTTTAGTTTTTTTGCAATTACATAGATAATACTCTTTTGTTTCCTCGACTTCAAAATGGTGAGGTTTAAATTCGTTAGAAGCCTTATGTGCTCCATCACAAAATGGCTGGTTTCCGGAAAGACCGCAGGTACACCAAAAATATTTTTTGTCTTTTTCTAAAGATACTTTTTCTGGAGAATTTTTTGTTGTTTTTATCTCATTCATAGTAAAAGTATTTACTTTAAATTGAGAAAAAAATGAAGAAAAAATTAATTGTTATAGGTTCTGGATTCGGAGGAATAGCTGCTGCACTCAGAATGCGCTCTAAAGGATACGAAGTAACCTTGCTTGAAAAACATCCCGATCTAGGTGGTCGAGCTAGAGTGTTTAAAAAGGGCGATTTTATCTACGATGCTGGACCAACCGTTATAACTGCGCCCTATTTGTTTGAGGAGCTATTTTCTTTATTTAACAAAGACATTGCTAATTATGTAAAAATTGTTCCTTTAGATTTGTGGTATCGATTTGTTTTTGAAGATGGTTCAACTTTTGATTACTCAGGTAATGCAAATAAAATGGAATCAGAAATTAAAAAATTTTCTAACAAAGATTTTTTAGGGTACACAAAGCTAGTTAAATTTACTGAAAAAATTTTTGATAAAGGCTTTACTGACCTTGCAGCAAAACCATTCCATAGTATTCTTTTCATGATAAGGCAAATACCTGCCTTATTCAAACTTAAGAGTTATCAATCTGTATATAGCTTAGTATGTAATTATATCTCAAATGAAAAACTAAGAAGGGTGTTTAGTATGCACCCACTGTTAGTTGGTGGCAATCCATTTTCCACCACTTCAATTTACGCTTTAATTCTATTCCTAGAAAAGAAATGGGGTATTCATTATGCGATGGGAGGAACTGGAAATGTAGTGAAGGCTCTTGAAAAATTAATGAAAGAAGAAGGTGTGCAGATTATAAAGGATGCAGAAGTTATTGAGTTTCTAAGTGAGCGTTCAAAAATTACGGGCGTAAAATTAAAAAATGGATCCATAATTAATTCTGATTATGTAATTTGTAATTCAGACCCCCCTAACGTCTATAAAAATTTAATTAAAACAAAGAAAAAATTTGGCTTTTTATTTAACCAGAAAGTTAAGCGCATGAATTATTCTATGGGTTTGTTTGTTTATTATTTTGGGTCTAAAAAAAAATATGAGACAGTTGCCCATCATACGATTTCATTTGGGAAATCATACAAAGAGCATTTGAATAAGATTTTTGAAGAAAAAATACTATCAGACGACATTAGTTACTACTTGCACAGACCCTCTGCAACTGATCCATCTATGGCTCCAAAAGATCACGATGCATTTTATGTACTTGTCCCAGTTCCAAATAATTTATCTGGAATTGACTGGTCTAAAGAAGGAGATCGATTTAGAGATCTTATCATTAACAATATGGAGAAGACTACCTTGCCTGGCTTAAAGGAAAATATAGTAAATGATTTTTATCTAACTCCTGATTACTTTGAGAAAGAGCTATCGACATTGCACGGATCTGGTTTTTCTATCCAACCAAAATTTACTCAATCTGCATATTTTCGTTTTCATAACCAATCAGAGATTTTTGAGAATCTTTACTTTGTAGGAGCCGGAACTCACCCTGGGGCTGGCATGCCTGGAGTGTTGTCTTCTGCAAAAGTACTAGATGAACTTTTATAATCATGAGGAAAGACAGTTTGCTATTCAGGCACGCAAAAACCTTCTACTGGGCTGGACTTTTTCTGCCCAAGGATACTTTAAAGAAATGTTCTCACTTATATGACTTTTGTAGAACACTAGATGATATTGCTGATCAAAAAAAGAAGTTATCCTTTAAAAAAAAACAATTTAAAATTTTTAAAACAAAATTCAAAGAAAGAAGTAACTCTCTACCTGTTATTAAAAACATATGGAGACTTATTGACAAAGAAAATATTTCTAAAAAAATTGTTTTAGATCTTTTTGATGGAGTAGAAAGTGATTTAAAGAAAACAGTTCGAGTAACCAGTAAGAATAATTTGCTTCTCTACTCTTATAGAGTTGCTGGAACTGTAGGGTTGATGATGGCAAAAATTCTAAAAGTAAATAAAAAAGATTCACTAATGGGAGCTATTGATTTAGGCGTAGCAATGCAACTAACCAATATTGCAAGAGATGTGATTGAAGACAAAAAAAATAATAGATTTTATATTAGCCATAATTTTAACTCGATTAAAAAAACCATCCAAATGGCAGATATGCTTTATCTCCACTCATTAAACTCCATTCGAGATATTCCGATAGGTTTTCGTTTTTCTATTTTAGTTGCAAGAAGAATTTATAGGCAAATAGGATATGAAATCTTGAAAGAAAAAAATATTAACAATTATAACGAGGCTGGTAAAATTTATGTATCAAAAATAAAAAAATGTGTTCAAACTTTTTTCTCATTAATAGATTTTATTCAAATACTCTGTACAAAACCAAAAAGAGAAGAAATTTCTAATCTTTGCTTAATTATTAAAAAAAAAATTAATTTACATGAAAGAATTTGATTACATTATATTAGGAGGTGGCTTGTCAGGATTAACTTTGGCCTATGAGCTAAACAAGCAAGGCTGTCTAGAAAATAAAACATTATGTATTCTGGAAAAAAGGAAAGAATATTCAAGAGACAAAAGCTGGTCTTACTGGGACTTTGAAAATAATAAGTTTCCAAATTGCGTGATTGGAAGCTGGGATACCTTTTCTATTACACTTAATCAAAAAACAATAAATATCACCTGTCCTCAAAGTCCTTATAGAACTATTGACTCAAAAAAATTTTATGATTTTGTAACTGATCAGCTCAGAAGCAATGATAACATTGTAACTGTTATGGATTGTACCATTCAAACTATTGAAGGTCATGCTATCCATACAAACAAAGGCAATTATGTTGGCAAGGTTATTTACGATAGCCTTATTGACTTAAGTCATCAAACTCCGACTATGTATCAGCACTTTTTTGGATGCGAAGTAGAAACGGATAATGATTGTTTTAATGAAAATATCGTAGATTTGATGAATTTTGATTGCTCCCAAGATGGAGGTTTGCATTTTTTTTACACTCTACCATTTTCAAAAAATAAAGCTCTTATTGAAACTACCTGGTATTCCAAAATAATAAAAAAACAAAGTGAATATCAAAATGAGATTGATCATTATTTAAGAGAGAAAAATATCAAAGGAAAGATTACTTATACTGAATATGGAGCTATTCCTCTAAATCTAAAGAAAAATAACAAAAAGAGTAATTCATCAAAAGATTATATCAAAATAGGATCAGCTGGCAGACTTACTAGAGCTAGCACTGGCTATACATTTCAGGCTATTCAAAGCTTCAGCGAACAATTGGCAGGTAACCTTAAATTAGATCGCAATCTAACAGTTCCGAATATAAGGCATAAAAAATATGATTTCCTAGACGAGATTTTCCTATCAGTTATGGAGCATGAATACAAAAGCATGCCCGGGATTTTTTTTAACTTATTTAAAAGCAACGATAGTGTTGCCACTATTAGCTTCTTGTCAGACCGAAGTAATTGGATTCAAGACCTGAAAGTAATTCTTTCAATGCCAAAATTAATATTTATAAAAAACTTAATACTACATATATATAAAAAAATTATTAAATAATAATGAGCAAGTTTTCTACACAAAATAGCCCATATAAAAAAATATACATGATTCAGTTATTTTTTTATTTATTTTTAAGTGTATGCTTTATTGGCTTGCACCATCAAAGTTTTTTAATAGAACAGCAATATTTATTCTTCTGCTTTTTTATCATTGCTACAGTGGGCATTTCCCATGGTTCTTTAGATAATCATAAGGGGAGATTCATCTTAAAAAAATATTTTCCCGTGTATTGGTCTTTTATATTTTATGTGGCCTACCTGCTCACCTCTGCCTTTGTTTTGCTGGCATGGATATACTCACCCCTAATAAGCCTATGTATATTTTTTTTAGTAGCCTCATTTCATTTTGGGTACGAAGATTTAGAAATGTTTTTTAGTCAAAAATTCATTTTAGAGACTCCTCTTTATTTTCTTCGTGGCCTAATCATTATTTCAGCCCCCTTATATTTAAACAATGTAGAGACGATTAATTTTATTGATATTTTATTATTAGGGGAAAAATGGATAAATCTAGAATCTGCCACTTACGCTTATATTTTTTATTTTAACTTAGTATCAATCTTCTCTCTGACTTTACTATTTTGGGTTAGAAAAAATATTAATCTTAAGGATTTTTTCATTATAAGTTTTGAGGTTTTTTCTATCGTGATTATTTTTAAATACCTACCTCTAATATTAGCTTTTACAATGTATTTTTGTTTTATGCACTCCACTAAGCACATTTTATCATTAGCGGTAGAGCTGAATGGTAGTAATGTCTATGCGGGAATAAAGTTGTTTGCTAAAAAAGCTGCGCCACTAACAATTATTACTTTTGCAATGTCTTTAATAATGTTATTTTATTTGAGTAAAGAATTTTCGGTTGATAAATCAATATTAAAAATAATTTTTATTGGCTTGGCTGCTCTTACGTTACCACACATAATACTTGAATATATTTATGGAAAATACAAATAAATCAAATAATCCTTTAACTATATTATTGGCTAGCCCAAGAGGATTCTGCGCTGGAGTGGATCGTGCAGTTGAGATTGTGAAGAAAAGCATAAAAAAATTTGGGACCCCCGTTTATGTGCGTCATGAAATTGTCCACAATAAGCATGTGGTAAAAGAGCTAGAAAAAATTGGAACTATTTTTGTTGGAGAGCTAGATGAGGTTAAAGACAAAACAAGACCTGTAATTTTTTCAGCTCATGGCGTTTCTAAAGAGGTTGTTAAAAACGCTCAATTAAAAAACCTCACTTTTATCGATGCTACCTGTCCCCTAGTATCCAAAGTTCACAGAGAGGCTGAAATGCTAAATAAGCAGGGCTATCATATCTATCTCATTGGCCATGAGAACCACCCAGAAGTAATTGGCACTATGGGTCAGTTGGATGATGGCAGTATCGAACTAATTCAAACTAAGAAAGATGTTTATAATATTGTCCTACCCCTCAACGAGCAAAAATTCGCATACATCACACAGACAACCTTGTCTGTAGATGACACTGCTGAAATAATCGAGGAAATTAAAATCAAAATACCGAATATAAAAAGTCCTATTAAAGAAGACATTTGTTACGCAACAACCAATAGACAAAATGCAGTGAAAGCCATTGCAGAAAAATGTGATTTATTCCTGGTTATAGGAAGTGAAAATTCATCAAATTCACAAAGGTTGGTGGAGGTGGCAAAAAAAAATGGCTGTGCTGATAGCTTTTTGATGCATGAAAATGCCGACCTACCTATTGATAAAATTTTGAAATGCAAGCAACTTGGATTATCTTCGGGAGCTTCTGCCCCTGAAATTTTAGTCGAAAATATTATTACCCAGATTAACAAAGTAAGGAGCACAAAAGTAGAGGAGATTTCTACCGTTGTAGAAAATGTTTCATTTAAACTTCCAAGAGATCTGCAGTAATGGCCATTTATACTAAAGTCGATACTCATGAAGCCAAATTTATTCTTAAAAATTATAATCTTGGAGAATTAAAAAAAATTCAAGGAATCAAGAAAGGCATTGAAAATACAAATTATTTATTAATTACTACTACTGGCAAATTCATTCTCACACTATTTGAAAAAAGAGTTCAAGCAAAAGAACTACCTTTTTTTATGAATTTAATGCTTAGCTTGAATGATAAAAAAATTCTTTGTCCAAAACCTATAAAAAATAAAAATAAAAAAACTTTATTTCAAGTTAAAAATAAACAAGCAGCTATTTGTAGCTTTGTTTATGGCAAAGAAAAAACTAATCACACACTTTCTGAATGCCGTTCGATTGGAAAAAATATAGCTAAACTGCACATGGTTGGGAAAAAAATAAAATTATATAGAGCAAATAATCTTTCCATAAAATCATGGATTGCTCTTAATCAATCTATCAAAACTAAAGCTAATAAAAAAATTCCAAATATTTATAATTTTATTAATACTCTTTTATTAGATTTGAAAAAAAAATGGCCATCTCATCTTCCTGCGGGAATTATTCATGGTGATCTTTTTCCTGATAATATTTTTTTTAAGAAAAAAAAATTTGCTGGGTTTATTGACTTCTACTTCTCCTGCTCAGACTTTTTAATCTACGATATTGCTATTTGCATAAACGCCATGTGCTTTGATAAAAAAATTAAGTTTAATAAATTAAAAGCAAATGCTTTACTTAAAGGATATTCTTCTCAAAGAAACATTTCAAAAAAAGAATTTGCTGCTTTGCCGCAACTATTGTTAGGGGCATCAATTAGATTTTTTCTAACTAGAATGCACGATTCTATTAATAGGCAAAAAGGTGCCATTGTTAAAGTTAAAGATCCAAGGGAATTTTTAAAGAGAATACAATTTTATATTAATACAAAGAATGTGAATAAATTATTTTACTAATGAAAAAAAAAATTACTATTTATACAGATGGGGCATGCTCTGGAAATCCAGGTAAAGGTGGTTGGGCAGCTGTGATTATAGAAGATGAAAACGAAAAAATTATCTCTGGATCTGAAATGCTGACTACGAATAATCGTATGGAATTATCAGCTGTCATTAATGCTTTAAAAGAAGTTAGCTCAGCTGAACTAGATATCTACACAGACTCAAAGTATGTAAAAAATGGAATTGAAAGCTGGATTAAAAATTGGAAAATGAACGGATGGATGACAGCTGCAAAACAACCGGTAAAAAACAAAGATTTATGGCTTGAATTAGATACCCTGGTAACGAAAAAAGAAATAGAATGGAAGTGGGTCAAAGGTCATTCTAACGACCACTACAATACTATTGTCGATGAAGCGGCAAGAAAGGCTATCCGCTAAAGCTATTGCTAACTTTTTTTTCTATATAACTTTTTAATATTTCTAAATTACCATCCAAGACTATAAAGCTCTCTTCTTTTGAAAATATTTTTTTCACAAAATCTGGCATGGGTGGTTCCTTGCCTATAGCACTCACAATTGCATCAGGAAATTTACAAGCATGAGCTGTTTCAAGACAAAAATATGAAAAATTGTCAGATAAACTACCTGACTTTTTTAATGCTTTAAATCCGATGGCTGAATGTGGGTCTAAAACAGAATTGTGTTCTTGATAAACTTGCTTAATTGTTTGTAATGTTTCTTCTTCAGATACACTGTGCGCTAAAAAATTTTCCTGAAGGTTAGAAAGTTCAGTTTTATTCAATTGAAATTCTTTTTTATTTTTTAAATTATTCATCAAAGCTACTACTCTAGATTCATCCTGGTTACATATTTCAAATAATATTCTTTCAAAATTACTTGCCACTTGAATGTCCATACTGGGTGAAACAGAAGGATTCACTTTGGAAGGCTGGTACAATCCTGTGCTTAAACACTTTTCTAATAAATTATTATGATTACTTGCTATGATTAACTTTTCTATGGGTAGTCCCATTTGTTTAGCAATATAGCCTGCATAAATATCACCAAAGTTTCCTGTGGGAACAGAAACTATCATTCTCTTTTCTGTTTCCTTCTGCCTTAAATAAATAAAAAAATAATAAACTATTTGAGCCACTATCCTTGCCCAATTAATAGAATTAACTCCAGACATCTGAATACTGTTTCTAAATTTTTGATCATTAAACATTTCTTTGACTAAATACTGACAATCATCAAATGTTCCTTTAATTGCAATATTATGGACATTTTTGTCTAGCACTGTCGTCATAAGTCTTCTTTGTGTTTCTGATACCTTATTTTCTGGATGCAAAACAAAAATGTTTAAATATTTTTTACTTTTCAGGGCATCGATAGCTGCAGCTCCTGTATCTCCAGAAGTAGCTGTAATTAAGTTCATTTTATTTTTACTTTTATTCAAAAGATTCTCATACATATTACCTAGTACTTGCATTGCGATATCTTTGAATGCAAGAGTTGGCCCATGAAAGAGTTCTACGCAAGAAATATTATCTATTGATTTAAGATCTACAATTTTTTCATTACTGAAAACTGAATATGACTTACTGATAATGCCTTTAAGCTCCTCTGGAGAAAAGGCATCTCCAACAAATACATTAAAAATTTCATACGACATTTCTTGAAATGTATAATTTTTCATTGATTGAATTTTTTCTGGACTGAATTTAGGAATACCTGTTGGCACATACAGACCACCATCTGATGCTAAAGCATTAAGGAACACTTCCTTGAATGAGAAAGTTTTTTGTTTATCTCTTGTACTAAAATACAGCATAGCTACTTTCTTTTATAAAACCAAAAAGCAATTATTATACCAATAGCCAAAACAAACCAAGTAACTGCATACTGAAGGTGATTATTAGATATCTTTACTATTTGCTTATTTTCTAGACTTGAAAATTTTATGTCCTTTTTGTCTTGAACTAATATATAAGGATAAAACTTATTATTTAGTTCTTGTTCAAATTTTTGTTTATCAAAATAATAAAGAAAATTTTCTTTAGAACTATTATCAGGAGTGAATAAGCCTTTTTCTTTTAGTGGATACAGCACTCCTTCAAACATAAGCGTTTCCTCTGTATTGTTAAGTTTCATTGAATTGTCTATTTTTCTTGTCCAACCTCTTTTTATAAGTATTAAATTTGAAGAATCTAGCTGAAGAACTGACAATAAATCAAAACCATACTTTCCTTTTTCGCTTAAACGGTAAATAAAATAATTTTTCTTTAACAATTTTCCTTTCAATTTTACTTTTTGAAAATTTTTATGATTGTGTGATTGAAAAACTTTAGCTTTTTTATTTGCAGAGTTTTTAATTTCAAAGATAAGGTCTTGCTTCCATTGCAATCGAACAAGCTGCCATGCTCCTAGACTTAGAAGTAAAAAAATAATTAAGATCGAAAAAAGATTAAAAAAAAGTTTTTTCAAAGAGAATTAACTTCCCCAGATATATATTGCTGCAAAAAGAAATAACCAAACCACATCTACAAAATGCCAGTACCAAGCAGCTGCCTCAAATCCAAAATGATGCTCTGGTGTATAGTGACCTCGTTTAGCTCTAAATAAACATACTGCTAAAAAGATCGTACCTATTAATACATGAAACCCATGAAAACCGGTAGCCATATAAAAAGTAGACCCATAAATTCCACTACTCATTGTAAATGATGCTGCCATATATTCGTATGCTTGGAACATTGTAAAAATTGCACCAAGAATTACTGTTAGTACTAGACCTTGAACTAAACTCTTCCTGTCATTTTCTAACATCGCATGGTGCGCCCAAGTAACAGTTGTTCCTGATAATAATAAAATTAGCGTATTGATTAGTGGAATATGCCAAGGATCTAACGTTTGAATATCTTTTGGTGGCCACACTCCACCAATCACTTGATCCGGGAATAGGCTGGCGTCAAAATATGCCCAAAACCAAGCAACAAAAAACATTACCTCTGAGGCGATAAACAAAACCATTCCATAACGATGACTGATTTGAACAACAGGTGTGTGATCTCCCTTATGCTCCGCTTCAATAACTACTTCTCGAAACCACATAAATGCCCCGTAGAATAGAATAGCCAAACCGACAAAAGTTAACCAAAGATTTTTGGTTGTGAAATAATAAACAGCCCCAACACATACTATTAAACTAGCAAAGGAACAAAAGATTGGCCAAGGACTTGGGTCAACTAAATGGTAATCGTGTTTTTTTTCTGCTGATGACATAATTATTTTTGAAACTTATCTAACTCAAATAAAGTATAAGATAAAGTTATATCTTTGACATTTTTCGTCGCTGGGTCTTTGATTATTTCAGGGTCTATATAATAAGATAGGTTGAATTCTTTTCTTTCTCTACCTGAAAGCGGCTGCTGTTCAAAACAAAAACACTCCAGTTTATTAAAGTACTTACCAACCGAATCGGGGGTCACATTAAAAGTAGCAACCATTTTTAAAGGCAAGTTACTTTCGTTGATTACAACAAAAGTACTATTTTTAAGTTCTCCTGGCTTAATATCTGTTTTGTTATTTTTTACTTCAAAACTTATCGGCAAGTTTCCTCCAACATTGGTATCAAACCTCATGCTAATATTTTTATTAATAATTACTTTTGGTAATTGAGTAGATTTTTGGGTAGTACCACCAAAGCCCGTGACTCTACAAAAAAGATCATAAAGAGGAACGGATGCGAAGGACAGTCCAAGCATAATAAAAAAGATTCCAACTAAATACCAAGGGTTTAACTTTTTTTCTTTTACCACAGTCATAATGCTCGATTAAAAATTCCACCAGTAATATTGTGGATGGTATAAAGGAAGAAAAAAATCATGCACCCAACTAACACCCAAGCAACTAATTTGTTTTTTGTTTTAAGTTTCATAGTTTATATAAAAAAGTAATTATCTATTAAGATAGTTGAGAAAATAAAAAAAAGATAAAATATTGAATATACAAAAATAGTTCTAGCTATTTTATTAGAAGCAGATTTTGTTTTGGTAATTAAAAGTTTAAAAGATAAAAAAATATAAAAAAATCCAAATATTACTACGAACGCGAAATTAGAATAGCTAGAAAAATTTAAAAAATATGGTGCTAACGTAAATGGCCATAGAATTATCGAATAGAATAAAATATTTTTTTTCGTTACCTCTTCTCCACTAACAACCGAAAGCATCGGTATTTTTGCTTTTTTATAATCTTCATTTTTATATAAACTAAGGGCCCAAAAATGAGACGGGGTCCAAAGAAAAATAATTAAAAATAGAATGATTGGCTCAATACCAATGGTGTTAGTAGAAATGGCCCATCCAATTACGGGGGGGAAAGCTCCAGCCGCTCCTCCAATAACTATATTTTGCGGTGTGCTCCTTTTTAGCCAAATGGTATAAATAAAAATATAGAATAAAATAGTAATTGCTAAAATAAGAGCCGATAAAAAATTAGAAAAAAAATACAACCCTGCAACAGAAATAAAGGAAAGAACAGTTCCAAACACTAATGCGTGATTATTTTTTATCTTTCCAAGAGGGATGGGTCTTAGGCAGGTTCTTGTCATAATCCCATCAATCTCTGCATCATACCACATATTAAGTGCCCCAGCTGCTCCTGCACCAATTGCTACAAAAAATAATGATAAAGATGCATCTAAGAAATCTGGCTGCGTAGGAGCAATAACCATTCCAACTAATGCAGTAAATATTACTAAAGACATTACCCTAGGTTTCATTAGCTCAAAAAAGCTTTTGAACATGTGCGAAAGAGTTTTTACCGAAGAAAACGGCATTGTAGATATTTGTTTTTTCAAAGTACCTCTTTTTAATTATTTAATTTGTGGTAACTCGTTAAATTGATGGAAAGGAGGTGGTGAAGTTAGAGTCCATTCCAAAGTAGTGGCTCCCTCTCCCCAGGGGTTATTAGCTACTTGTTTACTTCTCACAAAGGCATGAATTAAAACTGCAAAAAATATCAATACTCCAAAAGCAGAAATATAAGATCCAATCGAAGACACATAATTCCATCCTGCATAAGCATCCGGGTAATCAGCGTATCTTCTTGGCATTCCTGCAAGTCCTAAAAAATGCTGAGGGAAAAAAATCAAATTTACACCGATAAAGGTTATCCAAAAATGTAATTTTCCTAAAAACTCTGAATATTCCCAACCAGTCATTTTGCTAAACCAATAATAGAAACCTGCAAATAGAGAAAATACAGCTCCTAAAGATAATACATAATGAAAATGAGCCACCACATAATAAGTATCGTGCAAAGATGTGTCTACACCTGCATTAGCTAAAACAACTCCTGTAACTCCTCCAACTGTAAATAAAAATATAAATCCTAAAGCCCATAACATAGGAGTATTTAAGGTAATCGACCCTCCCCACATGGTCGCTATCCAAGAAAAAACTTTAATACCTGTGGGAACTGCAATGACCATAGTTGCAAAAACAAAATAGGCTTTGGTATCCACTCCCATTCCAACCGTATACATATGATGGGCCCAAACTATAAACCCAACAACTCCAATTGAAACCATTGCGTAAGCCATTCCTAAATAACCAAAAACAGGTTTCTTTGAAAAAGTGGATACAATTTGACTTACAATTCCAAACCCGGGAAGAATCATAATATAAACTTCTGGGTGACCAAAAAACCAAAATAAATGTTGGAAAAGAACTGGGTCTCCCCCACCCTCAGGATTAAAAAAAGAAGTTCCAAAATTTCTATCCGTAAGCAACATAGTAATTGCCCCCGCTAGAACTGGCAAAGAAAGTAATAACAAAAAAGCTGTAACTAACATGGACCAAACAAACAAAGGCATTTTATGCATCGTCATACCTGGTGCTCTCATATTGAAAATAGTAGTTATAAAATTCACAGCACCCAAGATAGAAGACGCTCCGGCTAAGTGTAAGCTAAAAATTGCAAGATCCATTGCAGGTCCTGGCTGTCCAGCTTTTGAAGATAAGGGCGGGTAAATAGTCCAACCACCCCCTACGCCATTTTGGCCTGGAGGTCCTTCAACAAAAATAGATGCTAATAAAAGTATAAATGCTGCAGGTAAAAGCCAAAAAGAAATATTATTCATTCTCGGAAATGCCATGTCAGGCGCTCCAATCATTAGTGGAACAAACCAGTTTCCAAATCCGCCAATCATTGCAGGCATCACCATAAAGAAAATCATAATCAACCCATGGCCTGTAACCAAAACATTATAAAGATGGTAATCACCACCTAAGATTCCATCTCCTGGATACATTAACTCAGCTCTCATCAAGACGGAAAATGTAGTACCAATCACTCCTGCAATAATTGCAAAAATTAAGTACATAGTTCCAATATCTTTATGGTTAGTTGAGAATGCCCATCTTTTCCATCCAGTTGGATGAGCTTCGTGATGTTCGTTAGTAGTTGTTGTGTAAGTTGACATTAATTTAACTCCTATTGTTCTTTTTTAACTAAAAACTTTTTATCAGGGTACATTGCATATTTTACTTTTGCCATCTCGACCCACTCTTTATATTTTTCTTCAGAAACTACTTCCACTGTAATCGGCATGAAAGCATGTTTTATTCCACATAATTCTGAACACTGTCCGTAGAAAATTCCTTCTTTTTCTGCCTTAAACCAAGTTTCATTTATTCGTCCTGGAACTGCATCTCTTTTCACTCCAAACGCAGGAAGTGCCCAAGCATGCAAAACATCATTTGCAGTAATCAAAACTTTTACAACTTTATTCACGGGAACAACAACATGCTTATCCGTAGCTAACAATCTAGGTTGGCCTGGTTTCAAATCTTTTGTTTCAATCATTGAAGCTTCGAAAGCTATTTTTTGATCAGGGTATTCGTAGCCCCAATACCACTGATAGCCAATTGCTTTAATTGTAATATCAGCTTTAGGAATTACATCTTGTTTGTACAGTAACTTAAAAGAAGGGATTGCAATCACTACAAGTATTAAACATGGTATCACTGTCCACAAAACTTCCAGTAAAGTATTGTGAGAAGTCTTGGTAGGATTTGGATTTTTAGAAGCCTTAAATTTCCAGACAGCATACAAAATTAAAAATAAAACAAATACTGAAATTGCCGTAATGATAGGAAGTAAAATATAGTCATGCATAAAAACAAGGTCGTCCATGACAGATGTTACACTTTTTTGATATCCTAGTTGCCAATTTTTTGGCTGTTCTGCCAATGCGTTACTTCCAAGCAAAAAAGTAAAAATATATAATAAAAAAAATTTCATAATTGTCGTTGTTGTTATAGCAAAACTTAGTAATGTTAACTTTGCGACACTTTGACAAAAAGTATACAACTTAAACAAAAAATGAAAAAGAATTATAGGCATAATGAGTACTTTTTTTAAAGATACAGACCTTACTAGGCAAGAAGCCGACCGCCTAGTGTCTGAAACTCTAAAAAACTGTGATGATGGTGAGCTGTTTTTTGAAAGCTCTAAAAACGAGTCGTTTGTTCTTGATGATAATAAAATAAAAAATACTAGTTATGATACTTCCTTAGGCTACGGATTAAGAGCTGTTACTGATGATGTTACTGCCTATTCGCATTCGAATGAGATTTCAAAAAAATCTCTTACTGAGGCTTCTAAGAGTTTGCTTTCAAGTTTAAAAAATAAGAATGGAAAAATTTCTACCTCGCCACAAAGATCTAATTCTAAAATGTATTCTGACGTTAATCCAATTGAAGCAAAACCGTTTGGGGAAAAGGTTTCTATTTTAAAAAAGGTTGACGAATATTTAAGAAAAAAAGATTCTTTAATTAAGCAAGTTTCCGCATCTATCTCAGGTGAATATCAAGAAATTGAAATTATAAAATCAGATTCACAAAGTTTTCAAGATATACGTCCTTTAATTAGATTCAATGTCACCGTGATGGTTGAAAAAAACGGTCGAAGAGAAACTGGATCCTACGGAACAGGCGGACGGATGAATTATGATGATTACATTGCAAATAATGATTGGAAAAAAGTTTGTGATGAAGCTTACCGACAAGCTATGATTAATTTAGAAAGTAAAGAAGCTCCTGCCGGGGAAATGAAAGTTGTATTAGGACCTGGATGGCCTGGAATTTTATTGCACGAAGCAATTGGTCATGGATTGGAAGGAGATTTTAATCGAAAAAAAACTTCAGCTTTTCACAATCTGATGAATCAAAAGGTAGCAAGTGAACATGTCACAATAGTAGATGATGGAACGATCTCTAATAGAAGAGGATCTATTACAATTGATGATGAAGGGACTCCTTCTTCCAATACGGTTCTTATAGAGAATGGAATATTAAAAAATTATATGCAAGACAGGCTTAATGCTCGTTTAATGAAAACAACATCCACTGGAAATGGTAGAAGAGAAAGTTTTGAATGTGCACCGATGCCAAGAATGACCAATACTTTTATGCTTAACGGAAAACACTCTCAGGAAGATATGATCAAATCAGTAGACAAAGGTATCTTTGCAGTTTCGTTTGGTGGTGGGCAAGTAGATATAACAAATGGAAAATTTGTTTTTTCATGCACGGAGGCATATGAAATTAATAATGGAAAAATAGGTTCTCCGGTGAAGGGTGCTACAATTATTGGAAATGGTCCAGATATCTTAACTAAAGTATCCATGGTTGGAAATGACATGAAGCTAGATCCGGGAATTGGGACTTGTGGAAAAAATGGGCAATGGGTTCCTGTCGGTGTTGGTCAGCCTTCTATATTGGTAGATGAAATAACCGTGGGTGGAACTCAGCTTTAATTTAATAAGTAATTTAGCAAAACTAAACCTGCCATTGCAGCAGTTTCAGATCTTAAAATATTTTTGCCTAACGAGAAACTTTTAAACTTATCATTTTTTAAAATGATCTCTCTTTCTTTTGGGGAAAAATCTCCTTCAGGACCTACAAATAAAATATAGTTTTTGCTCTTATCTTCTATGAGTTGGGTTAAATCATTATTTTTAGAGCTAATATCCCCAAACAAAACCACATCCTCTTTTTTCAAGGAATGTAAAAATTCTTCTAAATTTAAAGCACTTACTATCTGAGGAATATTTAATTGATCTGACTGTTCGCTAGATTCTATAATAATCTTGTTTAATCTATTTTCATTAACATTCCTGACAATGGTATGGTCTGAAATGACGGGGATAAAACTTTTTAACCCCACTTCTGTACATTTTTGAATTAAAAAATCTAATCGTTGTCCTTTGAGTGGACAAAAGGCTAAGGAAATATTTGAAGGCCCAGGCTGATCTCTCTGTTTTGCATGAACTTGAATGGTTGTTTGTTTTTTTTCACTTCCGGCAACTTTTCCAAGGAATTCTCCATCTATTCCATTGAATAGCAATAATTCATCTCCACTTTTTAAGCGCATCACATTCGATATATAATGGGACTGGTCCTTTCCTAGTGCAATTTTATTATTTTCTTCTAGTCTTTCACTTAGAAATATTCTAATTTTTTTCTGCATAAATTAAATTGTATATATGAAAAATAAAATTACAAATATCAAAGTCTGTGCTTTTGATGCTTATGGCACGTGTTTTGATATTAATTCTGCCGCTAAAGTTATTAAAAATAAAATTGGAAAGTCATGGCTAGCGTTTTCAAATACCTGGAGAACTACCCAGCTTGAATATACATGGTTAAGAAGTTTAATGAGGAATCATGCTGATTTTTGGAAAATTACTAAAGACTCTTTAAATTATGCGATGAAAGAACATAATGTAAATAAGAAATACACAAATGAACTTTTGAAACTTTATAAACAGTTAGAGGTGTATCCCGAATTAAAAGAAACACTTTTATATCTAAAGAAAAAAAAAATAAAAACCTGTATTCTTTCCAATGGTACCCCAAAACTATTAGATCAGCTGACAAAAAAAGCAAAAATAGAAAAGCTTTTTGACTCTCTTATCTCTATTGAAAAAATAAAAATTTATAAGCCCGACCCAAGAGTTTACAAGCTCGTAACAAGCAAATACTCTTGCAAACCAGGTGAAGTTTGTTTTTTAAGCTCTAACAGTTGGGATGTGGTAGGATCTAGATCGTTTGGATTTCAGTCTATATGGGTTAATCGTATAAATAAAAATTTTGATGTTTTGGACTTCAAGCCGAAAAAAACTATTTCTGACTTAGCACAATTAAAAAAATTAATTTAGTAGGCTGTTATTGTATCTAATGGAAAAATATTTTAAACTTATTCGTTTAGATAAGCCTACAGGTATTTTTCTACTTTTTTGGCCTTGCGCCTGGGGCCTTGTCATAGCCAACTCTACTATCAATAATGAAATATTATTTTACAAATTTTTAATTTTATTTTTTCTAGGATCTGTTCTGATGAGAAGCGCCGGTTGTGTATATAATGATATTATTGATCAAAAAATAGATCAAAAAGTAAAACGAACCAGTGCAAGGCCTATAGCTACAGGAAGCGTTTCAATTCCTCAGGCTTGGTTTGTAATTTTTTTATTAATTTTTTTATCTTTAATTATACTTTTTCAATTTAATTCAAATTCTATTATTTTTGGACTAAGCTCTGGAATTTTAGTTGCTATCTATCCTTTTATGAAAAGAATAACTTACTGGCCTCAATTATTTTTAGGTATTACTTTTAATTGGGGTGTGATTTTAGCTTGGCTTGCTTTTGAAGGTGAGTTTTCTTTTGCTCCTATAGCATTATATATCTCGGCAATCCTATGGACTTTAGGCTACGACTCTATTTATGGGATGCAAGATATTAAAGATGATCTCAAAATAGGAATCAAATCTACTTCGATTAAATTTGAAAAAAAAATAAAATTTTTTTTATTATTTTGCTACCTGACTTCGATTATTTTTTTACTAGTTTCGCTAAAGCTCTTAAATACAAATATTTACACTTATGTATTGGCAATATTGTCCTCTGGAATCTTATTTTTTCAAATTTTGGTATATGAAAAAGACACGCCAAAAAAAAATTTTAAATTATTTGCATTAAATAATTATTATGGTTTATCTATCTTTTTGACGTTAATGGTAACAATAAATAATGATTAAAGACAAAGCATTTTTAGAAAAAATCTCTCAATTTTGTCTAGATAAGGCAAAAAAACTTGGCGCTACAGATTGTGAGATTGCTGTTGGCAATTCTATCTCAGAAAGTGTTTCTTATCGTAATAAGCAAGTTGAACAATCTGACAGGTCCGATAATTTTTCTATTGGCCTAACCACATATATGGGTAATAAAAAATCTAATGTCTCATCCTCTAATATAAAAAAGGATGACATTTCCGCACTGATTGAAAGATGTATCGCAATGACAAAAATAACTCCTGAAGATAAATATTCTTCTATGCCTAAAGAAAGTTTTCTAGCAAAAAAAGATATTTCTTTAAATTTATTTGATAAAACAGAGCTCGATAATGACTATAAAATTAATTTTTTACAAGAAATGGAAGAGGAAGCCTTTTCTAATAGCAAAATTACCAATTCAAATGGATGTTCTTTTTCAGAAGCAAAGTCTAATTTTATTTTAACTAATAGTTTGGGTTTTTCAAAGGGGTATGCAACCTCTATGTTCTCCGCTGGTTGTGCGGTGGTGGCTGAAGACAAGGGATTAATGGAAACAGACTATGAATACTCAACAAAAAGATTTTCAAATGAGTTGCTAAACTCAAAAAAAATTGGATCTTCAGCTGCTAACAGAGCAGTCAGACGGCTTAATGCAAAAAAAATAGAAAGCACAAAAATTCCAGTTATATTTGATAAACGTATTTCAAAAAGCTTATTATCAAGTTTTGCCAGTGCAATTTCAGGCTCCTCATTTTCGAGAGGAACCACTTTTTTAAAAAATAAACTAAGAAAGGAAGTTTTTTCAAGTTCCATAAATATATTTGATGATCCTTTAATTGAAAAGGGATTGGGATCTCAGCCCTTTGATTCTGAGGGAGTGACTAGTAATAAATTATCTTTAGTTGAAAATGGAAAATTGAAAAATATTTTTTTAGATACCTACAATTCTAATATTTTAGGAGTAGAAACTAATGGTAGAAGTGGCGGTAGCACAAATTTATATTTTGAAAATGGAAAAAATACACTTAAAGAAATAATTCAAGCACAAAAAAAAGCACTTTATATAACAGATCTAATTGGTCGTGGTTCTGACACAATTACTGGAGATTATAGCGTGGGTGCTTCTGGTATTCTTATAGAAAATGGTGAGTTAGGATATGCCGTTAACGAAATAACAATTGCAGGAAATCTTTTGGATATGTACAAAAATTTAGATTTGGCTAATGATCTTGAATTTACTTATGCAACCAATTCTCCTTCTATAATAATCAATCAAATGACTATTGCTGGTAAATAATGCAAAAAATAGAGCTACTTAAAAGAATTTTTAGAACACAAGTCAAAAGATACATTTCTCAAATTTTAATAATCTTTTTATTTATTCTTGTCTCTGCCCTAGCAACCGCCGGTGTTGCCTGGTTACTAGATCCGGCTATTAAAAAAATATTTATTGAAAAAGATGTGACGTTATTATTTGTAATACCTGGCTTAATTGTTTTAGCTTTTGTGATTAAGTCGATTTCGATTTACATTATAAGAATTAAAACAATTAAAATATCATTTAATATTACTAAGAATATTCAAATTCTTATGGCTGAAAAGATTTTAAAATCCGATACAGCTTTCTTAACCAACAAACATTCTGGAAGATTCATTTCTAATTTTACAAATGATACTCAAATCTTGTTGAATGTAATTAATGGAACAACCATTTCTGTAGTAAAAGAATTTGTCACACTGATTGCACTGGTAGGTCTTATGTTTTACCAAAATTGGAAATTAAGTATTTTGGCAATAATAATGATTCCCGTGGCAGCTTATTTTTCAAAACAAATTGGTAAAAAAATGGGAAAAATAGTAAATCAAAGCTTACAGGCTAGCGAAATTTTTACAAAATTTTTATCTGAAATTTTGAAAGCCACTTCTGTAATTAAGATTTTTCAAAAAGAAAATGATGAATTAACCAAATTTAGAAAAGTTATTGAGGATAGGATTGATAAAATGACTAAAGTTGAAAGAACTAGATTTGGCGCTAGTCCGATTATGGAAACAATTACTGGAATGGCGATTGGGATTGTCGTTTTAGCTGGAGGTTATCTAAGTATTCGTAATGAGATCGAGGTGGGCAGTTTCTTTTCTTTTTTGACTGCTCTAATGCTTGCTTATCAACCAGTCCGAGCTTTATCTGGTGTAAATATTGGAATCAATGAAGGGCTTGCTGCAGCAAAAAGAATTTATCAACTCCTAGATAATAAAGATGATATTTCTGACAATTCGAATAAAAAAGATTTAATTATTCAAAATAAAGATATCCAATTTAAAGATGTGAGCTTCCAATACCCTGATGGCACTCAAGCAATAAAAAGCCTTTCTACCAAAATTAAAGGAGGTCAAACAACTGCACTAGTAGGAAAAAGTGGTTCTGGAAAATCTAGCTTTATCAATCTTATTCCAAAACTTTATAATATTCATAACGGAGCCATCACTATCGATTCGCAAAATATAAATGAAGTGAGTCTCGCTTCTCTTCGAAAAGAAATTGCTGTTGTTTCACAAGAAGTCATTTTATTTGATGATACAGTTGAAGCTAATATAGCGTACGGAAGAATAGATGCCACCAAAGAAGATGTGATTTTAGCTAGCAAAAATGCAGCTGCAGATGAGTTTATTCGGGAACTTCCAAATGGATACGACACTATTGTTGGAGAAAATGGTGTAAAACTATCAGGAGGTCAAAAACAAAGAATATCTATTGCTAGAGCCATGCTAAAAAATAGTTCTATTATTTTATTGGATGAGGCTACATCAGCTTTGGATTCGGAGTCAGAGGCAAAAGTCAAACATGCCATAGATAATTTAATTAAAAACAGAACAACAATTGTTATAGCTCATAGACTATCTACTATTAAAAATGCTGATAAAATCATTGTTCTTTCCGAAGGCTCCTTGGTTGGGGAAGGAAAGCATGAAGAGCTTTTGACTAAATCGGATACTTATAAAAAATTATATACTCAAGAAATTGATGGCTAGTTTTTATGATTACTTTTTATATATGCGTAAGTTATGTATTTCATTTTTTTGCTAATATTTTTTTAAATATAAGAGTTTTAAAAAAAAAAGAACATTCAGTAAGATATAAAGAAAAATTAGGATTATATGAAATTAAAAATAATAATCCGACATTATGGTTTCATGCTTCTAGCCTTGGAGAAATTAAATCTGTGGTACCATTAATTTCTCACTTTAGTAAAAATAAAAATTACAAAATATTAATTACTACAGTTACTCTCAGCTCCTCAGAATACTGTCGTAAAATTTTCGAACATACAGAAAATATTATTCATCAATTTGCTCCACTTGATACTCCAATAATAGTAAAAAAATTTTTAGATCATTGGAAGCCCCAAATATCTATTTTTGTAGAATCTGAAATTTGGCCCAATCTTATTTTGCAGACAAAAAAAGTATCTAAATTAATTTTATTAAATGCAAGATTGTCTAACAAATCATTTTCGAGATGGAAATTAGCAAAGAAATTTGCACAAAAGCTTTTTAAACAATTCGATTCAATCGCAGCGCAAAGTAGGGAAGTTAAATCTTTTCTAGAATTTTTTGGTATACAAAATGTACATTTTTTGGGAAATCTTAAATTTATCTCTCCAGACAATGTTCCAAAAAACGATAGTTTTGTTTTTAAAAAAGTAGTTGAAAATTCGTGGGTAGCGATGAGCATCCACAAGGGGGAAGAAACTTTTATCATAGAGACGGTCAAAAAAATCAAAAAAAAACAGATTGAATCTCAGTGTATTTTGATACCCAGGCATCTTAATAAAATTAAAGAATTAACCGATACAATTAAGGCTAACAATCTAACCTACCAATTAAAAAGCAAAGAAACTCTTCCGCTTGTAAATAAAGATTTTTATATTCTGGACTCTTTCGGTGATGCTGGGAAAGTTTTTGAAAAAATAAATCTAGTTTTTTTGGGAGGATCAATAATTGCACACGGAGGTCAAAATCCGCTAGAGCCAGCACGGGAAGGATGCTATTTGTTACACGGCCCTAACATTTATAATTTTACTGAAATTTTTGAATTTTTGTCAAAAAATAATGTTTCTAAGCTTGTGACTTCCGAGATAACGTTATCACAAGAATTGATTTCAAATTTTCAAAACTTCAGAAATAATGATAAACTTAAGGCTAAGATGAAAGAACACAGCCAAAAAATATTGCTAGATCACATCAATTATCTTAACTCTTTCATTAAATAATGAATATTAACAAACCTGCTTTTTGGGATACTAAGCAGATATCCCTATGGGCTATACTGCTGTTGCCTGTGACGGCATTGTATTGTTTAATCTTAGCAGCAAGAAGGGTGATTAAAAACTCCAAGAAATTCAATATCAAAACTATTTGCATCGGAAATATTTACTTAGGTGGAACTGGAAAAACTCCTTTAGCAATTAAGATGGCCTCACTTTTGCAAGATAAGTTTAATTTAGTAATTGTTAAAAAAGAATACTCAGATCAAAAAGATGAGATAGCTATGCTCAAACAAAACTGCAAAGTTATTACTCATAAATCACGAACATCAGCTATCGAACAAGCTATAAAGGAAAATTATAATCTTGCTATAATGGATGATGGATTTCAAGATGAGGAGATTAAAAAAGATATCTCTATTCTATGCTTTAGTTCAGCCCAATCTGTAGGAAATGGATTCGTAATTCCTAGTGGTCCTTTAAGAGAGAGTTTAGATAGAATTAAATTTTCAGATATTGTGTGTATTAATGGAGATTTAAATTCTGAGTTAGAGAAAAAAATAAAATCTTACAAACAGAATATAAAAATATTTTACTCTACCTATCATTTATCGAATACAAATTATTTTAAAGATAAAAATTATTTTGTATTTTCTGGAATAGGAAATAATATTAATTTTTTAAATCTTTTAAAGAAAAATAAAATTAATATAAGCGAGTATAAGTTTTTTCCCGATCATTATGAATATAACGATCATGAAATTGATAAATTAAAAAACCATGCTCAAAAAAATAAATTGCATTTACTGACTACAGAAAAAGATTATTTAAGACTTAGCGAAAAAAACAAAAAAAATATAGAACACTGCAAAATTCAATTAATTATTAATGATGAAGAAAAGCTAGTACAACAAATTATATCCTATGAAAATAATTAAATATTTTTTTGAATTTATTATTATAATTTTTTTATTTATTATATTTAAGTTATTGGGTAGAAAATTATCTTCTGATTTAGGATGCTTAATTTCTAATTATGTAGGGTTTAATTTTAGATCTAAAAAAAGAATATCAACTAACTTTAAAAAAGCTTTTCCAGAACTGGGTAGCGAGGAAGAAAATAAATATACTAAAGAAATGTGGTGCAATTTTGGAAGAACTTTTGCTGAGTATGTTTATTTAAAAGAATTTAGAGAGAATAAAAAAGAACATATACTAATTAATGGTAGTGAAATTCTAGACTTAATTAAATCAAATAATATACCTACGGTTTTTGTTTCTGGTCATTTTGCTAATTTTGAATTGATGGCAATGGAGCTAGATAGAAAAAATCTAAACATAGCTGCTATTTACCGACCTTTAAATAACTTTTTTCTTAACCCTTTAATGGAATACTGGAGAAAAAAATATATTTGCAATTTTCAAATTCCAAAAAAAATACCTGGAAAGAGCGGAAATGGCACTCGTCAATTTATAAAAGCTGTTCAAATCAAAACTAATATAGCGGTAATGGTAGATCAGAGTATTACGCAAGGTAAAAAGATTGATTTTTTTGGTGAAAAGGCATTTACCACTTCGATACCTTCTCAATTAGCTCTAAAGTACAATTATCAAATTGTTCCCATCGCCATTAGAAGAGTGAAAAAGTACCAATTCGTTATGGATATTTTCAATCCTATTTCTATAGATAAAAAAAAAGATGATGAATTTTCAATTGGTAAAAAAATTAATGAAAAAATAGAAGAAATGATTTTAAAGAATCCAGGACAGTGGATATGGACTCACAACCGTTGGAAAGTCTAGTTTTTTAAAGCTAGTTCAGGATCTAAAGCTATTTGCTTCCAATAAATTCCAAAATGCAAATGATCTCCGGTTGATCTTCCTGTGGATCCCATAGCTCCTATCACCTCCCCCTGTGAAACTTTTTGACCTTTGGTTACATTTAAAGAATTGAGGTGATAGTATACTGATGTTATTCCATGCCCATGGTCAATACCAATTGTTCCACCAGTAAAATATAAATTTTTTTGAGCAAGGGTTACAACTCCTTCTGCTGTCGCATAAATGCTAGTGCCTTTTTTGTTGGCAATATCTAATCCCATGTGGGGCCTTCTAGGCTTTCCATTCAAGACTCTTTGACTCCCGTATTTTCCTGAAATAATTCCAGTTGCTGGCTTCAAAAATTTAGAATAAAAAAATTCATTATTAGAATTTACGGATCTCATTTGATTAAAAAAAACTTGTTCTTTTTTAATTCGCTCTAGTGCTTTTTTTCCTGGTGTAACCATTTTTTTTGGCAGTCCATTAATTTTTTGGATTAGAAAATCTCTTTTTTCAATTTTTTTATTAAAAATTTGAGATCCTTCCTTGGTTAAAACTTTAATTTCAATATCTTTGGCTCTTCCTTTTTCAATACCAAAAACAAAATAACCATTTTTTGAAATTTTTATTTTTTTTTTATCCAAAAACAATTCGCTGTTAGGAGAGGTTTTTCCTTTAATGATTCCTCCTTCGGTAAATTTTCCAAAAAACTCAATGCTACGTGCTGGTGTGTTTAAATAAAATAATACAAAACAACATAAAAATACTTTTTTAATCATTTGAAATTTTTTTAGCTACTTCTATTGGGGAGGAATAGGCCTCTTGTAGTTCAACACTCCAGTACCTCAAATCTTGCAAGTCAATTTTCTTTTTAGATACAGCACAAAGAACATAATTTCCTTGAGTGACAATATCAAAACCACCTGCATAATATTTTAACTTGGCTTCTTTCATTGTTTTTTTTGTGTTTTGGCAGTTAATATTCCATCGTAAAACTCAATATTAATAAGATGCTCTTTGTTAACATTGCTAGTTTTTACTATCTTTTTGTCTTTGGCGTCTCTAACTATTGCAAATCCTCTTTTTAAAACTTTTTGTATATTTAAATTATCTAATCTTAAAAAATAATTATCAATTGTTACATTTTTTTCTTTTATTAAATTATGAGCAAAATATTGTAAGTTTTTAGCTAACATAAGTAACGTTTTTTTATTATCTTTAATAAAATTTTCTAATGATTTTTTATTTAAAAACTTACTTAAGCCATGAAGCTCTTCATTTGCATTTTTAAATACCAGCTCTATAGTAAATTTTAAATTTTTAAATAAATCATTTAATTGTCTTTCTAAACTTCTCATTTCGGGTACTGCGATTTCTGCTGCTGCAGTTGGAGTTGCAGCTCTAACATCAGCCACAAAGTCCAAAAGAGTAAAATCTGTTTCATGTCCAATAGCTGATATAATCGGAATTTTGGATTGAAAAACTGCTCTAACGACATCCTCATTATTGAAGGAAAAAAAGTCTTCTGCGCCTCCACCACCGCGTGCAATAATGATAAGGTCCACATTAGAATAATTGTTAAAAAAATTAACTCCTAAGATAATTTCTTCTGCAGACTTGGCTCCCTGAACTGAAATCGGAAATAATTCTAAATGTGTAGAAAATCTATTTTTGATACGATCCACAATATCCATAATGACGGCTCCTGTTGGGGATGTGATGACCCCAATTTTTTTTGGAAGAAACGGTAATTTTTTTTTATGCTTTTCATCAAATAAACCCTCTTCTTTTAATTTTTTTTTTCTTTGCTCAAAAATTTTTAGTAGGGCTCCTTCCCCTTGGGCCTCAATTTGATCAACTTGCAGCTGGTAATTAGAAATACTTCCCTTTGCGTAAGTGGTTAGTTTGCCTTGAGCAAATACTTCCATTCCCTCTTCTGGCTTCATATTTAAAAAGGGGACATTTCTTGACCAGCACACAGAATTTAAAACAAAATTCTCGTCCTTAAGTGAAAAATAGTAATGACCTTTAAAGTCTTTAACCTTTGATATTTCACCCTTAACTCTTATCAAGCCAAAATTGTCTTCTAAAATATTTTTAGTTAAGTTGGTAATTTCTGATACTGAAAACTCTGGAATATTTTGCATTATAATATAGTAAATATATTAACATGAACGTTGCTGTAATTGGAAGTGGTGGAAGAGAACACGCTCTTTGTTTTAAATTGAGCTTATCCAAAAAAATATCTAAACTTTTTTGCATTCCAGGGAATCCTGGAACTGATTCGATCTGTGAAAATATAGAAATTGATCCTTTAAATTTTGATTTGCTTTATTCAGTTTTATTGAAAAAGAACATTTCAACCGTAATAGTAGGTCCTGAAATTCCTTTAGTTAAAGGGATTGTCGACTTTTTATCTGAAAAAAATATTTTTACATTTGGACCTAGCAAAAAAGCTTCACAGCTTGAAGGGTCAAAAGATTTTATGAAAAAACTATGTAGAGACTTTAATATTCCTACTGCGGAATATGAAAGTTTTGACAATCTTTTAAAAGCACAGGATTTTATTAAAAAATCCAAACACCCGCTTGTTATTAAATCAGATGGTTTAGCTGCTGGAAAGGGCGTTACTATATCCAACAATGTAGAAGAATCTATTAAATGCGCCAAAGAAATATTAGAAGGAAAATTTAAAACATCCAACAAAGTAGTCATTGAAGAGTTTTTAGAAGGTGAAGAGGCTAGCTACTTTGTAATTACAGATGGAGAAAATTATTTACCCATTGGTACTGCCCAAGACCATAAAAGAATTGGTGAAAATGACACCGGTCTCAATACAGGGGGAATGGGTGCATACTCTCCATCATTACTAATCACAAATGATATGCAAGAAAAAATAAATAAAAAAATTATTGAACCAACTATAAAAAGTCTCAACACAATTGGCTGTTCTTTTGTTGGAATATTATATGCAGGGTTGATGATAAAAAATAATGAGCCAAAACTTATAGAATACAATATCAGGTTTGGAGATCCTGAGTGCCAAGTAATTATGATGAGATTAGAAAACGATTTGCTTGACTTAATTCTTTCAGTGAAAAATAAAAATTTAAATGATCAAATAATTTTGTGGAAAAAAAAACCTTGCATTACGGTAGTAGCTTCAGCGAAAGGTTATCCAGAAAAATATCGAACTAAAACACATATTAAAAATTTAGAAAATATTGAAAATAATTTTACACAACAGCTTTTTCATGCCGGAACCATCAAGGTAGATAAAAAAATTTTAGCTAACGGAGGTAGAGTCCTCAATGCAACTGCGCTAGCTTCTGGATTGCAGGAGGCAAGAAATAAAGCGCATCAAATGCTAGACCTTGTGGACTGGGAAGACAAATACTTTAGACGAGATATTGCATGGAGAGCAATTAAATAAATGCTATTTTCTTTTTTGTTTAAAAAAATCAACTAATATTTTTGAAAATTTATTTTCTTCAAAACCATAGTAAAAAGAAAACTTATATTTTAAATATTTGGAGAAACCCAATTTTGGACCATTAATCAAACCTCCACTAGCTTTATCTTCAGCACAAAAATAAATATTCCTTATTTGTGATAAAGCGATAGCTGACGTACACATAACACAAGGTTCAAGTGAGCAATAAATATCCATACCGTCTAGTCTTTTTTTATCTAAAAATTTAAGCGCTTTTCTAATAACCAATATCTCTGCGTGTGCTAACGGGTCTTTGTTGCGAATAGATAAATTGTGAGCTCTGGCAATAATTTTTTTACTCTTGGGATCTACAATTATAGCACTAACTGGCACTTCGTTTCTCTTTATTGCTTGGTTGCACAATTTCAATAGAGTATCTATGTAGAGTTTAAAACTATTCATATGAAGAAAGAATTACCTGAAAAAGTTAGAATTTCAAAATTTTTAGCATCTTACAATGTAGGATCTAGACGAGAGATCGAACGAATGATTGAGGATGGGAGAATCCACCTAAATGGAAAAGTGCTCGCCACACCAGTTCATTTTGTGAATAAGACCGATTCTATAAAATTAGATGGAAAATTATTGCTTTTTAAAAAATTCAAACAAATTTACAAATTTTACAAACCAACTGATTGTATCTGCTCTAAGAACAAACAAGATGAACGAAAAATTGTTTACGATCTACTTCCAAAAAAATTTAAAAATTTTATTTTTGCGGGTAGATTGGATGTAAACTCTGAAGGATTACTGATTGTTACCAATGATGGGGAGGTAGCAAGAAGTCTGGAGCTTCCGAAAAATAAATTTATAAGGAAATATAGAGTGCGAGTCTATGGAATTTGTGAAGAACAAAAAATTGATAACTTGAGCAAAGGAAGAAAGATTGATGGAATTGAGTATAGACCATTTAAATACAAGCTATTTAATAAAGATAAAAAAAATTTCTGGATAGAAATGGAACTAAAAGAAGGTAAAAATAGAGAAATAAGAGAATTGATGCGGAGTATTGACCTGCGAGTAAACAAGCTTACCAGATTAGAGTTTGGGCCTTTTAAAATTTCTAATCTAAAACCTGGTGAAATAAAAACAGCTGAACCTAAAGAAATAAGACAGTATGAGGATTATCTCCGGAAAATTTAAAAAACAAAAACTAATATTACCAGACCCTAAAATTACCAGGCCTCTAAGGGATTATGTAAAAGAAAGTTTGTTCAATTTGTTAGCACACTCTCCTTTATTGCAATTTCAATTTGAAAAAAGCTCCATTCTTGATGTTTTTTCTGGCAGTGGTTCTTTTGGAATAGAGTGCTTATCGCGAGGTGCTTCACATGTAACATTTATAGAAAATGATAAAAAATCATTTGAAATTCTAAAAAAAAACATTCAAAATTTTTCAATACTGAATGAAGGTAATTTAATTTTTGGAGATTTTTTAAAAATTCAATTAGACTTTTCCTTAACAAAAATTAATTTGATATTTTTAGACCCACCTTTTCAGTTTAAATATTTGAAACAAATATTTGAAAGGTTATCTGAAAGTAAGAAAAATTTTTCAGATACCATAATAATGATTCATTACGAAGAAGGAGAAAAATTTAATTTTAATGATTACCTAGACGAAATCTTGAGAAAAAAATATGGTCGATCTGTTGTTTTTTTTGGTAAAATTAAGAACTAAAAGTATTTACTTTAATTTGTTCAACTGCTGGCTGGTCATAGGGATTTAAATTTTGCGCGTATCCAAGAACTACTGTTTCTAAAATATTATAAGAGAAAAGTTCAAAAATATTTGAAATTTTATCTCCTGTGCTAGTCACTAGTCTATGAGGAATTTTTAAATTTTTAAAAGTTTTAATAACACTCAAATATTGCGATTCCAAAAGCTTATTGGGAGTTACTGTTTCAACTCTGCCCAATCCTAAGGGAGAAAATTTTAAAGAGTCTTCCATTAAAAGAGGTTGGTAAATATTAAACAGTTTGTTTTTGGACCCATCGATAAACAGCTGCATTAGACTATGATGATCTTTTGGGCAAATAGAAGTCATTGGAGTGAGAGCTTTTTCATTTTTTCCCAAACTTTCTGCAAACAATTGGTGAAACCAATAAGAATAGTTTTTTAAAGTATAATCATACAAGAGATTAATATTATAATTTATACCGTATCGTTCTTGCAAAGTTAAAATGACCGCTGCATTAACTACGGGATTAGTATCATCCTCTAGATTATTTCCTGTTAATTTTAAAACTATAGACTGGGCACTATTAGAAATTGTATCAGAATCAAAATCAAATAAAATCATAGCGGTCTCTGAAAAAACAGAAAATCTTCCTCCAATTTTTTTATTATGATGAATTATTTGAAGATTATTTTTTTTAGCAAAATCACTTAGTAAACTTTTAGATTCTTCCGTTATAATAATTACATGTTTTATAATTTCTTCGATTGTAGATATTGTTAACAAATGCTGGAAGATCAAATTGCACATTGCTAAAGTTTCGAAGGTACTCCCAGATTTAGAAATAACATAAATTGTAAAGTCTTTTATATTATAATCCTTAAAAAAATTTTGAAGATATGTAGGGTCGTAATTATCTAGAAAAAAAACATTTCCCTCAATACGCATGTTGATTGCTTTGGCTCCTGCAGAAGATCCTCCCATACCAACTACTAATTGATATTTTTTTTTAATAATTTTATCTCTGATTAATTTAATTGAATTCTGATAGCCAAAAGTAAAGGAGTTAAAAATTTCATTAGACTGTTCTTTTATTTCTTTAGATACTTTTTCAGAGGCTTTGCTGCAAAGTTCTATATTTTTTTTATATTCTCCTGTGGATTTTAAATTGTACCCCATGCTCCCATCAAAAAAATATTCTAGATTAATATCAAGACTCATTTATTTGATTTGTTTTAAAATATCATTTTCAATACCTTTTGTATTGCTTGGAACGTTTGCACTAGAAGATTTTTTTTGACTACTAAGGTCTTTGTCAAAAATTGATTTTAGAGAACTAGTAGACTTTTTATTTTTATTAATCTTAACATTGCTGTCGGGAGGTAAAATATTATAGTCTGGTGGTAAAGTTAGAGGATCTCTTTTTTCAATCAAAAACTCGTTGGGAACATCTTTTTCTAAACCTAAGGTTTTCTTAACAGAGGTGCATGAGCTAAGACTCCATACAAGCAGCAGTGCGATGGTAAATAAATTTTTATTGCTCATTTGTTTTTAAAAAAAAATCACTTACTATTAATAATAAAATTCCAACAGAAATTATAATATCCGATACATTAAACACAAACCAGTGAAAATCTAAATAATGCAAATCTATAAAATCTGGTACTGCATTATATACGAGCCTATCAAACCAATTTCCTAATGCCCCTCCGATTATGAGAGCAATTGATATTTTTTCAATTTTTCTGATCGATTTAAATAGCCAAACTATTAGAAATATAATGACTAAAAAAATTAAAAAACTAAATGCATGATACGTGTAACTATCACTTTCAAAAATACCAAAGGCCATTCCCGTATTCCACAATAAAACAAAATTTAAGAAAGAATTAAAATAGTAACTATCGGACCCATGGGTTAAAAAAAAATTAACTACATAATTTTTGCTAACTCTATCAAGCAAAAACGCAAGAATGATAATAACTAAAAAAACCCAGTTTTCTTTTATTTTCTGTTTAATTAATTCCACAATTAGACCGGGTACATTTATTAGGTAAAATCTTCCAACAGTGTGGGCACTTGGATCCCTCTGCTTTATTTACAATAATTTTTAAATTTTCCAATGAACTGCTGTCTATTTGAAAGTTTTCAAAATTTAAATTTTTTTGATTTAATGAGCTGCTAGAACAAATAAACAGTTCGGGAAGATCAATTTTGTCAAAATTAAACAAGTATTTCTCGTCTAAAGAAATGTGCACATTTGTATCAAGGCCAGATCCAACTAGTTTTTCATTTCTTTTTAATTCTATTGCATTGTTAACTTCTGATCTTATTTTTTTTAGAAAATTCCACTTCTCTTGAACTTTTTCATCAACCCACTCTTGGGGAAATGTCCCAAAATCATGAAGAAAAATACTTTCTTTAAATTTTTCTTTTTTTACAATTTGATATATTTCTTCACATGTAAAAACTAGGATTGGGGAAAGCCACTTCAAGAGAAATCTTGCTATAATTGAAAGAACTTTTGTACAATTAATTCTTTTGGCAGAATCTAGATCGTCGCAATACAAACTGTCTTTTCGAATATCGAAGTATAGAGCTGAAAGATCAATAGTGCAAAAATTTAATATATCTATAAAAATTTTATGGAAATCGTAGCTTTTGTTTAAGTTTTTAAACTCAGAATCTAAAGATGAAATTTTATGCAAAATATATTTTTCAATTTCTTCACACTCTGAAAGGTTTACTGTTTCTTCTAAATTTAATTGGTCATTTAAATTACCTAGCAAAAACCTAAAGGTATTTCTAATTTTTCTATAAGATTGAGAGTGTTGTTCTAATATTGCATTGTCAATTTTTAAATCATCTGAGTAATCAGATGCGATCACCCAGAGTCTTAGGATGTCCGCACCATATTTTTTAATTACTTCATCTGGAGAAACTACATTCCCTAAAGATTTGGACATTTTTTGCCCCTTCCCGTCCACAACAAATCCATGACATAGAATGCTTTTATAGGGTGCTTGACCTCTAGTACCGCACGATTGGAGCAAAGAGGAATGAAACCAACCTCGATGCTGATCTGATCCTTCAAGGTACATGTCTGCAGGCCATTTTAAGTCTTTTCTTTTTTCAAGAACATAAGAGTGGCTAGAGCCACTATCAAACCAAACTTCCACAATATCGTTAACTTTTTTATAATCTTCGCTTTTATATTTTGGTCCCAAGAACTCTTCATCTTTTTTTATAAACCAAGCATCGCTTCCTTCTTTTAAAAAAATATTTTCTATTCTTTTAAATACATCCTCATCGATTAATGGCTCATGCGTTTTTTTATTTACAAAAATGGGTATTGGAACTCCCCAGAATCTTTGGCGTGAAATACACCAGTCTGGTCTTGTTTCAATCATAGATCTTAATCTGTTTTGACCGACAGGGGGGTAAAATTTTGTATTATCTATAGCTTTTAAGGCAACATTTCTTAAATCATTAGACTCCATAGAAATAAACCACTGAGGTGTTGCTCTATGAACCAATGGAGCTTTAGATCTCCATGAATGAGGGTAGCTATGTACTAAAGTTCCAGACCCTAAAAGTTTTTTATTAAGGTTCAGCTCTTCGATAATAATTTTATCAGCTTTAAATATATGAATACCCTCAAATTTTTTAATTACATTTGTGTAATGACCATGATCATCTATTGTATTTTCTGCTTTGATATTATTTTTTAATCCTAAATTAAAATCATCAGGTCCATGACTGGGAGCAATATGAACAATTCCCGTTCCCTGCTCTAATGTTACAAAATCAGCTTCTAATAGTGGGACATCAAAATCATACCCTTGCAATTGAAAAGGATGTGAGCATTTTACATTCTTAAGATTGGATCCTGGAAATGATTTGGTAATTTTAAAATCTTCAATTTCACAAGAATTCATGACCTCACTGATTAGTTTGGTAGCAAGAACAACTGTATCTTTTTCTCCATGCTGTGTGACTTCAACTAATGAATATTCGTAGTTGCTATTAAATGCTAAAGCCCGATTGCAGGGTATTGTCCATGGTGTAGTTGTCCAGATAACAACTTTTACATTATCTAAACTTTCAAATGCTCCTTGGATGGGAAATTTTGCAAAAATAGTATTGGATTTATGATCTGCATATTCAACTTCTGCATCTGCTAAAGCAGTAGCCTCTACCACGGACCATAGAACTGGCTTAAAACCATTATATAAACCTCCATTTTTTAAAAACTTTAATATTTCAACTGCAATTTGAGCTTCGGCTTCTGTGCTCATGGTAGTGTATGGATTATTCCAATCACCCTCTACACCCAATCTTTTAAATTGTTCTTTTTGTTTTAAAATCCAAGAAGATGCAAAATCTCTACATTCTTTCCTAAACTCAATAATAGAAATATTTTTTTTATCTTTTCCTTTTTTTTTAAATTCCTCTTCTATTTTCCATTCGATAGGCAGACCATGACAGTCCCAGCCTGGCACATAAACTGCATTTTTCCCAAGCAATTGCTGATACCTAATAATTACATCTTTTAAAATTTTATTAAGCGCAGTTCCAATGTGAATATTACCATTGGCGTAAGGGGGTCCATCATGAAGAATAAATTTTTCTTTATCTAAAGATTGAGATCGTTGCTGCTCATATAAATTTATATCACTCCACAGCTTTAGAAACTCTGGCTCTTTAGTTGGCAGATTTGCCTTCATTCCCAATTGGGTTTTTGGAAGATTTACTTTTGTTTCACTCATTTTTTAAGAATTTCTTTTGCAGTTGTTATATCTTTTTTTATCTGTCTAATTAATAAAATTTTATTTTTAAAACTCTTTTCATTTCTTAACCTCTTCACAAATGCAATTTCGGCGAATTGCCCATAGAATGGAGGTATTTTTTTAAATAAATTTATTTCTAGTACTAGCTTGTTTCTAGAAAATGTTGGGGCTAAGCCAAAATTGGCAACGCCATTATAAATTTTATTCTTAATCTTAGCTTTAACTGCATACACTCCTATTTTGGGAGCAATATTGTTTTTAATGATAATGTTAGCAGTTCTAAAACCTAACTGCCTTCCAATTTTTCTTCCTGGTATAACCTTTTCTCTAATACTCCAGTTTCTTCCCAGTAAGCGACCTGCAAGATCCACATTGCCTTTTTCTATAGCAAGCCTGATTCTGGTCGAAGATATCTTGGTTTTGTTTTCTTTGGCTAAGCGTAAATCGCTTACCTTAAAGTTATGTTTTTTTCCAAACTTTCTTAATAAAGCAATATTACCCTTTCTTTGATTTCCAAACCTAAAATTTTTACCAACTATAATGTGAGATGGATTTAATTTTTTAATCACAATTTCTGTAATAAAATCTTCTGCTGATATCATTGAAAATTTTTTGTTAAATTTGCAAACAAAAACAAAATCTACGTTATTTTTTTTGATTAAATCAACTTTCAAATCGTCAAGCGTTATACGAATAGTTTTTTTATTTTTTTGAAAGAATTCATAAGGTAGGGGAGCAAAGGTAATAATACCAAATTTCTGTTTATTACGTTTTGCAATTCTTTTTCCTAACTTAAAAATACTTTGATGACCTTTATGAACTCCATCAAAATTTCCAATAGCAATAACTGCATTTTTAACAATTTTATTTAATGCCATGCTAACTCTTCTTGAAAGTAGTTAATTTTGACATCTTTCAAATTAACAGAATCTTTTAGTTGGTCAAAATTGACAGTGCCATCTCTAAAAAAATCCTTATAAATACCGTTTAATATCAAAACAGAATCTAAATTAGACAAATTAGCTCCCTTGATATCAGTTTTTATATTATCTCCAATTACTAGTGTGTTAATTTCTTTTTTATCTTTAAAATCTTTATGAGCTCTAATTTTTTTTAAAGCAAAACTATATATTTCTGAATAAGGCTTTCCAAAATAGCGAACCACACCCCCTTCTTGTTTGTATTGATTAGCTAACGCTCCTGCGCAAAATACTATTTTTTCTCCTCTGGCAACTACCTCATCTGGATTCGCACAAATCAGCGGTATCTTTTTGTTTAAGAAAAAATCTAATAGAATTTTATAATCTTGCAATTTCTCCTCTTCATCCGATACAAGTCCTGTACAAATAATTTCCTCACATTCCTCTTTACTAGTAAGTGTAACGTTTAAATCTTTAAATAAATCAATATCTCTAGTTGGGCCTAAATGGTAAAAATTTTTTTTACTAGAATTTAGCGAAATGTATTCTCTAGTTATGTCACCAGATGTAACTAAAAAATCATAACAAGAGCTCTTAAGGCCGATAGTTTCCAAGAATACCTTAACTACCGCTGCAGGTCTTGGAGCATTTGAAATTAAAACAATTTTTTTATTTTGTTCTTTAAGTTTTTCTAATACTTTTAGTGCTTCCGGATAACACTGCACACCGTTATGAATAACTCCCCACAAATCTATGAAATAAACATCAAACTTATCAGATATTTCGCTTATTCCTTTGAGTTTTTGAGGATCGTGTGAATTCATACAGAGGTATTTACAATAAACCTTTTGAAAAACATAGGTTTTTAGGTTTTTTAGGGTCTTGAAATTTTATAATTGATAGTCATATAACAATCCACAATTAACGATACAAGGAGCAATATAATGAAATTTAGACCTTTACATGACAGGGTATTAATAGAATCCCTGGAAAGCGAAGAAAAAACAGCTGGTGGAATCATTATTCCAGATACAGCAAAAGAAAAACCTCAGGAGGGCAAGGTAATTGCTGTTGGACCTGGAGCGAAGTCAGAAGATGGAAAAACTATCCCTATGGATGTTAAAGTTGGTGATCGTGTTCTTTTTGGAAAATGGTCAGGCACTGAAGTTAAAGTGGATGGCAAAGAATACAGTATCATGAAAGAGAGTGACATCATGGGTGTAGTAGGAAAATAATATTTAATAATTTAGGAGGAAATAAACAATGTCAGGTAAAATAGTAAAATTTGATACTGAAGCTAGAAATGCAATGCTACGAGGTGTTGATATTTTGGCGAACGCAGTAAAAGTTACTTTAGGTCCGAAGGGACGTAACGTAGTAATAGATAAATCATATGGAGCACCAAGAATTACAAAAGATGGTGTTACTGTTGCAAAAGAAATTGAGCTTGAAGATAAATTTGAAAATATGGGAGCTCAAATGGTCAAAGAAGTTGCTAGCAAAACAAATGATGAAGCTGGTGATGGAACTACGACTGCAACTGTGTTAGCGCAAGCAATCGCAAAAGAAGGTTGTAAATATGTTGCTGCTGGAATGAACCCAATGGATTTAAAAAGAGGAATGGATCTTGCAGTTACAGCTGTAATTCAAAGAATCAAAGACAATTCCAAAAAGGTTAAAACTACTGAAGAAATTGCTCAAGTTGGAACAATTTCTGCAAATGGTGAAAAAGAAATTGGAGATATGATTGCTAAAGCAATGCAAAAAGTTGGTAACGAAGGAGTTATCACAGTTGAAGAGGCTAAAGGTCTTCAAACTGAACTTGATGTAGTTGAAGGTATGCAATTTGATAGAGGATTTTTATCTCCATACTTTATTACCAATGCGGATAAAATGACTACAGAGTTAAATAATCCTTTGATTTTATTGTGTGATAAAAAATTATCCAACTTACAATCAATTGTTCCTTTGTTAGAATCTGTAGTTCAAGCTTCTAGACCTTTATTGATTATTGCTGAAGAAGTTGAGGGAGAAGCTCTTGCAACTTTAGTGGTTAATAAATTAAGAGGTGGTCTTAAGGTTTGTGCTGTTAAAGCGCCTGGATTTGGTGACCGTAGAAAATCAATGTTAGAAGACATTGCCATTCTTACAGGTGGACAAGTGATTTCGGAAGATCTTGGAATTAAACTTGAAAACGTAACTATCAAAGACCTTGGTTCTTGTAAGTCTATTAAAGTAGATAAAGACAATACTACTATTGTAGATGGCTCTGGTAAAAAAGCTGACATTGAATCAAGATGCGCTTCTATCAAAAAACAAATTGATGAGAGTACTTCTGATTACGATAAAGAAAAACTTCAAGAGAGACTTGCTAAATTGGCAGGCGGAGTTGCAGTTATTAAAGTTGGTGGTGCAACAGAAGTTGAAGTTAAAGAGAGAAAAGACAGAGTGGATGATGCATTAAATGCTACCAAAGCAGCAGTACAAGAAGGTGTTGTGACAGGTGGTGGATGTGCATTACTTTATGCTCTGGATGCTCTTGATACCATTAAGGTTAAGGGCGATGATCAAAAAGCTGGTGTTGAGCTAATTAGAAAAGCTCTACAAGCTCCTATTAGACAAATTATTAACAATGCTGGTGTAGATGCATCTGTAGTTGTTGGTAAATTGCTAGAAGGTAAAAAAGGTAATTATGGTTACGATGCTCAAAATGAAGAGTACGTAGACATGATTACTAAAGGAATCATCGATCCTACTAAGGTGGTAAGAACTGCTTTACAAGATGCTGCATCTATTTCTGGATTGTTAATTACAACAGAAGCAATGATTGCAGATAAGCCTGACGATAAAGATGCTGGTCCAGCTGGTGGTGGAATGCCTCCAATGGGTGGTATGGGCGGAATGGGTGGTATGGGCGGAATGGGAATGTAATACGGTTCCCCCGACCAGAATACTCTAAATACAAAACTTAAACAAATTAGAAACCCTCAGAAAGAAATTTCTGGGGGTTTTTTATTTCTATGATAAGAAGTTTATATGATTACTTCTTTATACGCATCTTTAATTGCTTTTATATTAATTATACTTTCAATAAGAGTAATTGCAGCAAGAGGAAACCCAGCATTTAAATTTTTTACACTTAAGTCTGATGATGAATTTACTTTAGAAAGAGTGATTAGAGGACATTCTA